>Ga0228634_1000244_pt1 | contig 46983 bp, 44 predicted proteins | sample 42DmetaG_FD_190063 | JGI IMG/M metagenome (GOLD analysis project Ga0228634, IMG submission 190063) | Seawater microbial communities from Monterey Bay, California, United States - 42D | ecosystem: Environmental > Aquatic > Marine > Coastal | place: USA: California | collected 2016-09-27 | reverse complement strand
ACAGTAGGTGCTAACAAATCAGTATTTGCTTCTTGGACATTAACTGATGCTTCAGGTGAATTAGCAGATTTCTAATTAAAGTTCAAAATATTATATTTAACTTTCAACGCTCGTAGGCATTTTGCCTACGAGTTTTTGTAATTTTAAAAAGCATTTTATAAACAATTAATCAGTTATGCAAACAGTAAAGATTTCATTAGCTTTATTTTTCACCTTAATCACAATTACTCTTTCCGCACAAAACGGATATATTAGAGGTACAGTAATTGATGATGCAACATCAGAAACTATTCCAAGTGTAAAAGTAACTGTCATAGAAAATGACAAAAAAGCTTTAACGAATCTAGATGGATTTTTTAATTTGAGTGTTCCAGCGGGAACCTATTCAATTAAATTTGACTTTCCTTCTTTAGAATCACCAGTAATTAATGACATTGTTGTAAAAAGCGGAGAAGCAACTGTAATAGAAGATGTAAGGTTAAAAGAGATTGTAAATGAATTTGAACAAGTTGTAACGATCACAGCAGATAGAACCAAAAATAACGAAACTGCGGTTTTATCCATGAAGATGAAAAAAACCAACATGATTGATGGTATTTCATCTGAAACATTCAAAAAAATGGGAGACTCTGATGGTGCATCTGCCATGAAAAGAGTACCAGGAGTTTCTGTAGTTGGAGGGAAATACGTTTACGTAAGAGGTTTAGGAGACCGTTATAACAAAACAATGCTAAATGGTGTGGATATACCAGGTTTAGACCCTGATAGAAACACTTTACAAATGGATATTTTCCCTACTAGTGTAATTGATAACATCATTGTAAATAAAACGTTTGTAGCTGAGTTACCTGCTGATTTTACGGGAGGAGTTGTGGACATTGCTTTAAAAAGTTTCCCTTCTAAGAAGGTTAGAAGTGTATCCGCAAGCGGATCATTCAACCCATTATACCACTTTAACGACAACTACCTTAATTACGAAGGTGGAAACACTGATTTTTTAGGTTTTGATGATGGAACAAGAGAGATTCCTGCAATATCAAATGTTCCTTTCTTTGCTCAGGTAGTAGGTAATCCAACAGGAGATAAAGGAACAAGATATACCGATATTTTAAAAAGTTTTAATCCAACTATGGCAGCTCTAAGAGAAAAAAGCTTCATGGATTTTAGCTTGTCTGCTTCTTTAGGAGATCAATTCAAAAAAGATAAATACACTTATGGTTACAACTTTGTTCTTTCTTACTCTAACAGTACTCAATACTATCAAGATGTTGAATATGGAAGATATGGGCTTTCAGGAGATGCTGACGTAACAGAAATGGATGTTAGGGAGTTACAAACAGGAGATTATGGAGTAAATAATATTTTATTAAGTACTCTTGCTGGTGTTTCTTTAAAAACATTAAATTCGAAATACACCGTTAACTTTTTACATTTACAAAACGGTGAATCGAAAGCTGGTATTTTTGATTATTATAATGCAGATCAAGGAGCTATCTTTTATGGATACCAACATAACTTAGAGTATAGCCAAAGATCTATCTCTAACTTGTTGATAAGTGGATCTCATAGTATTTATAATTCAAAATGGGATGTAGATTGGAAAATATCTCCTACTTTATCCAAAATAGTTGACCCTGATATTCGTTTTACACGTTATGAAGAAAGAGATGAAAAATTAATCATCTCAACAGAAGCAGGGTTCCCTGAAAGAATCTGGAGAGACCTAGAAGAAAGAAACATTGCAGGGGTTGCTCACATAACAAGAACTGGAAAAGCATTTTCTAGAGAAGCAAAAATAAAATTTGGTGGAGGATACACTTACAAAGAAAGGGATTTTAGTATTTCTAAATTTGCATTGAACATTAGAAATGTAGATTTAAATGGTAATCCAGATGAATTATTTTCACCTGAAAATTTATGGCCAATTAATGGAGACTTAAATGCCGGAACTACTTATGAAGCAGCATTTGTCCCAACAAATCCAAATAAATTTAACTCTAGCATTCAAAACATTGCAGGTTATGCATCAACTGAACTAAATCCAATTAATAGACTGAAAGCAATTGTTGGATTGAGAATGGAATATTATACGCATAAATATACAGGACAAGATCAATTAGGAGTTAACGTACTGAATGATGAAGTAGTATTACAAAAATTAAACTTATTTCCTTCAGTGAATTTTGTTTACAACATTACTGAAAAACAAAACTTACGTTTCTCTTATGGAAACACAGTTGCTAGACCATCATTCAAAGAATTATCTTATGCTGAAATCTCAGATCCTCTAACAGGTAGAACATTTATTGGTGGATTATTTAAAGATGAAAACCCAAATACTGGAATAGCATACTGGGATGGTAACTTAACTACAACTGATATTCATAATTTTGATTTAAGATGGGAAATTTTCCCTAAAATTGGAAGAACAATTTCTGTAAGTGCTTTCTATAAAAAGTTCTTAAACCCAATTGAAATGATTCAGTTTGCAACTCAAGCAGGTGCATTTCAACCTCGAAATGTAGGAGATGGTGAAATCATTGGAGGAGAAATTGAAATGAGACAAAATTTAGACATCATCAATGAAAAACTAAAAGCTTTCTCTTTTACAATGAACTTCACTTACACAGAATCTAAGATTGAATTATCTGCTACTGAATACGAAAGTAGAGTGGCTAATGCAAGAACTGGACAAGAAGTAAAAACTTACAGAGACATGGCAGGTCAAGCTCCATACTTAATTAATGGTGGTATATCTTACAAATCATCTAAAGAAAAAGGATTCTTAAAAGGACTTGATGCAGGTTTATTCTACAATGTTCAAGGACAAACTTTACTATTTGTTGGTATTGTGGATAGACCAGATATTTACACAAAAGAATTTCATAGTTTAAACATGAATGCTTCTAAAACATTTGGTAAAAAAGATCAAATGCAAGTAAGTTTAAAAATATCAAATATCCTAAACGACAAACAAGAAGCAGTATTTAAATCTTACAATGCTGAAGAACAATACTTCTCTAAACTAACAATAGGACAAAACTACAAACTGAAGTTTACGTATAATTTCTAAAAAAGAATTACACATTTTTAATTAAAAAGTAAAGGCTGATACAAATGTATCAGCCTTTACTTTTATCACAGAATCTTAAGTTTTAAATATCCTTTCTAATACACCTTAGGAATCTACAAATTTATAACCAATCCCTTTAACCGTTATAATATAATCTGCACCCAGTTTTTCTCTTAATTTACGAACATGAACATCTATTGTTCTATCCCCTACAACAATATCTTTTCCCCAAACTGTTTCTAAAATCACATCTCTCTCAAATACATTATTTGGTTTAGAAGCTAATAAAGCAAGTAACTCAAACTCTTTACGAGGTAAATGAATAACTTCTCCATCTTTTTCTACAATGTACTTGTCCCTATTGACGATTAAACCAGAATTAGACTCTGGCGCAATAAAAACTAATCCTTTTCTTCTTAAAAGAGCTTTAATTTTACTGATAAAAACTTTAGGTTTTACTGGTTTAGCAACGTAATCATCAGCTCCAGCTTCCAAACCAGCTATTTGACTATAATCTTCATTTCTAGCCGTAAGCATACAAATAATAATATCGTTGTTTTCAGGCTTACGTCTAATGTTTTCACAAACCTCAATGCCATCCATATCTGGCATCATGACATCTAAAACAATTACATCTGGTTTATTCAACTCCACTTGGTTAATCCCTTCTTTTCCAGTAGAAGCTTCGTGTACTTGATAACCTTCTTTTTCTAAAGAATACTTTAATATACTTCGTATATCCTCTTCGTCGTCAATGATTAAAACAGATAACATTTGTTTCTTTTATTTATTAATATCGGTAAATATAATATTATTTAATTGTCAAAAAACGTTTTTGTTAACATTAAATTAACATTGATAAACATTATAAAGTTCAATTTTGGTAAATTGAAAGGGATTATATTTTCTAGCGTATGCACATAATTTATATCTTTATAATGATATCAACAAGTTTTAATTATTTAAAGTATTGATGAACAATAAAATACTTCTTGTAGAAGATGATAACAACCTTGGGTTTGTCATTCAAGACCAGTTAAGCATTAAGGGACATCAAATTGACCTTTTTATTGATGGAGCAACTGCATTAGAGAATTTTAAAACCAATGAATACGACTTATGCATACTAGATGTCATGCTTCCTAAACTCGATGGGTTTTCATTAGCAAAAGAAATTCGTTCATTAAATAAAAATGTTCCCATTCTTTTTTTATCTGCCAAATCAATGACAGAAGATCGAATTGAGGGATTTAAAGTTGGAGGAGACGACTACCTCACCAAACCATTCTCCATGGAAGAATTAGAACTAAGGATTGATGCATTATTAAGAAGAGTTCTTCAAAAATCAACAAATACTAAAGAGAAGATAATTCAAATTGGTGATTACCAATTTTCACCAGAAAACTTCAAACTAACCCATCCAAATTTTTCTAAGACTTTAACTCGTAAGGAAGCGGAAATATTAACGATTCTCTCCTCAAGCCTTAATCAAGTGATTGAAAAAGAATATATTCTAGAAAACGTTTGGAAAAAAAACGACTACTTTGTTGGTAGAAGTTTAGACGTTTTTGTTACTAAACTTCGAAAGTACTTATCTAAAGATGACAGAATTCAAATATCAAATATCCATGGGATTGGATTTAATTTACAAATAAAAAAATGACTGTACATATACTTCACCTCGAAACATCCACGAAAGTTTGTTCAGTAGGACTTTCAAGAGACGGAAAACTAATTGCCTTAAAAGAAATTGCTGAAGAAAATTATAGTCATGCTGAGAACATTACTTTATTCATCGAAGACGTATTAAAACAAGCAGAAATTACAATTAAAGACATACATGCTGTTTCTGTTTCTTCCGGACCAGGATCTTACACCGGTTTGAGAATAGGTGTTTCCACAGCAAAAGGTTTATGTTACCCATTAAACATCCCTTTAATTGCTATTGACTCCTTAACGGCCTTAGCCGAAATTGCAAGAGATAAACATAAAACTTCAAACCTTTGTCCATTAATAGATGCAAGGAGAATGGAAGTTTTCAATGCAATATACAATAAAGAAGGAGAACAAATTAAACCGATATCAGCAGATATTATTGATGAGGAGATCTATTCTTCTTATGCTCCTTTTACCTATTTTGGTGATGGTGCAGCAAAACTTCAAGAGATATGGGAAGATAAAAACTGTACCATAGATTCCACCATTTTATCCTCTGCTAAAGGTCAAGTAAGTATCGCACACAAAAAGTTTTTAAATAACGATTTTGAAGATGTCGCTTATTTCGAACCTTTTTACTTAAAAGATTTTGTTGCAGGAAAAAAAGTAAAATAAAAAAATGGAGCTGAGTCTAGAAAATTAAGGTCCTGTGTTAAAACAACAACTCGTCTAGAAAACGAATTTGATCCCCTTTCTTAAGGGACTTCAAATAAGCAGAACCTATTATTGCCCCATCACAATTCTCTTGTGCTTTAAGAACATCTTTTCTATTTTTAATTCCAAAACCTAACATTAATGGGACTTCAGCACAAATATTTTTAATTGAAGCGTATCTTTGATTCATATCTTTTGTAATAGAACTATCTCCACCAGTAATACTCTTTTGTGAAACTAAATAAATAAAACTATTTTTAGACATGCCTACAATTTCTCGAATCCTTTCCTTATCGGTTTCTGGTGTAATTAAAAAACTTACACCAATATTAAACTCCTCAAAAACAGCTTTATAAAATCTTATAAAAATTTCAACGCTCATGTCTGGGATAATAACAGACGAAATTTGGGTTTCTTTACATTTTAAAAGAAATTCTCTTATGCCATACTGAAGTACTGGGTTTAAGTAACCCATCAACACTAAAGGAACCTTTACCTCATCTTTAATAGAATCTAATTGTTCGAATAATAGATCTAAATGCATGCCATTATCTAAAGCAATGGAACTCGTTTCTTGAATTACTAAACCATCCGCCATAGGATCTGAAAATGGAATACCTACTTCAATAAAATCTACTCCCTTAGATTGAAGCAAAAATATTTGTTCTGTTGTACTTCCTAATTTAGGATAACCAGCAGTTATAAAAACACTAACTTGTTTTTTATTTTTTTTAAAACGATTATTTTTCATTTTTTAGTTTTTGTTATAAGTATCCATATCCTTATCTCCCCTTCCAGACAAATTAATCACCACAACATCCTTATTGGACAAATCAAGCTTATCTAAAATAGCTAAAGCATGAGCGGTTTCTAATGCCGGAATGATCCCTTCTTTTGAAGATAATAAATGCGCAGCAGCTAATGCTTCTTCATCTGATACGGAATAACTCTTTGTTCTCCCTTTTGAAATTGAATGTGCATGAATTGGGCCAATACCAGGATAATCTAAACCCGCAGATATAGAATAAGGCTCCGTAATTTGCCCATAACTATCTTGCATTAATAATGTTAAACTTCCATGCAATACACCAGGAGAACCTAAGATAGATGTCGCAGCAGAAAATCCAGATTCATTTCCTAATCCAGCAGCTTCAACAGCTATTAATTCTACGTTTTTATTTTCATAAAAATCAAAAAAAGCACCTGCGGCATTACTACCTCCTCCAACACAAGCAATCACTTTTGTCGGAGACTCTATCCCAGTTTTTTCTTTTAATTGAATTTTGATTTCTTTAGATATCACAGATTGAAAATAAGCTACCATTTCTGGATAAGGATGTGGACCTACAACACTTCCAATTAAGTAGTAAGCAGAAGGATTATTTATCCAATGACGAATAGCTTCATTGGTAGCATCTTTCAATGTCTTACTCCCACTTTTAGCAGGTACTACTTCTGCACCTAAATATTTCATTCGTTTCACATTAGGAGATTGTCTTTCAATATCTTTCTCTCCCATGTAAACGATACATTTCATGTTCATTAATGCACAAACCGTTGCAGTTGCTACACCATGTTGACCAGCACCAGTTTCAGCAACAATTTCTGTTTTCCCCATTTTCTTTGCTAAAAGAATTTGGCCTATTGCATTATTAATTTTGTGAGATCCTGTATGGTTTAGATCTTCTCTCTTTAAGAAGATAGAACAATTATATTGATCCGACATTTTTTGAGAAAAATATAAAGGTGTTGGTCTACCTACATAATCCTTTAATAACTTTTTAAACTCATCTTGAAATACTTCATCTTCTTTTATTTCACTGAAGCAACCTAAAAGCTCTTCTATGTTTTCTCTTAATAATTCAGGAATAAATGCTCCTCCAAAATCACCGTAGAAACCCATTTCATCTGGTGTAGTATAACTTTTATTCATCATTTAGTTGTTTTAAAAATGTTTTAACTAATTCAATATTCTTATCTCCTGGATTATTTTCAAACTTGCTGTTTAAATCAATTCCAATGAAAGATTTATGTTGGAAATTTTTTATTACACCTAAACTTTCCATGGATATACCTCCGCTCAGAAAAAAAGGAGTTGTTAAGGTATAATTATCTAGAGTTGACCAATCAAATGAGTTTCCAGAACCTCCGTACTCCCTTGTTTTTGTATCAAATAAAAAGTAATCTACTTTTCCTTCATAATCTGCTAATAGCGTAAAATCAAAATCTTCATCCATTCCAAAAGCTTTAACAAGCACATATTTTGATTTTAAAAGCATGCAATAGTCCGCTTTTTCATCACCATGAAGTTGAAGTATATCTAATCTATTCTCTTCAGCAATTTTTATAATACTGTCTAATTCCTCGTTAACAAAAACACCTACTTTTTTAGATGATTTTAATCTCAATGGAGCAGAATCAATATATCTCTTTGATTTTTCATAAAAAATAAAGCCTAACCAATCTACGTACTTAAATTGATCTAATTCTTCAATCTGATTATCCAACTTTAAGCCACAAACTTTAACTATCATACTTATCAAAAATTGATTTATAAAACGGAAGAAGCCATTCTTTTCAAAAAATCTAAAGGAGAATCACTTTTCAAAATGCTCTCTCCTATTAAAGCTCCATGATATCCACATTCATAAATTTGTTTTAAATCATTTATTGACTTGATTCCTGACTCTGATATTAGCACCCTATCTTTTGGTAAAAAATCTATCAATTCAATGGAATTTAAAACATCTGTTTTTTGTAATTTCAGATTCCTATTATTTACGCCAATAATATCCACTTCGTCATTTATTTTATACAATTGATTCTTTTCGTGAAACTCCATAACAACTTCCAATCCCAAGCTTTGAGCAATAATAGTAAAATGTAAAGCTTGCTCTTCTGTTAATGCTTCAGCTATTAAAAGAATAGCATCTGCACCAATTGCTTTAGCTTGAAAAATTTGAATTTCATCAATAATGAACTCTTTACGAAGAATAGGTAGGTTCACAGCTTTCTTTACTTCAATTAAATCTTCCACTGTTCCTCCAAAAAACTCATAATCTGTTAAAACAGATATTCCGGCAGCACCAGATTTTTGATAAGAAATAGCTAAATCTTTTGGAGAAAAAAAAGAATTTATCTCTCCAGCACTAGGTGACTTTCTTTTAATTTCAGAAATAATTCCAAAACTAGTCGATTGGATATTCTTTTTTAGGGACAATACACTTGATGAGAAAAAATCCATTTTTTCAAAGTCCTTTATTTTAAATTTTTCCTTTAAAAGCTTAACTTCTTTTCTTTTATTCTCTATAATTCTATCTAAAATTGTCATAATTATTGTATATTATGGTGAGAAGCAGTTTTTCCACTTTTTATGAAAACATGAGCTTCATTATATAACTCTTTCAATGACTGATTTGGGTGAAAACATTGGAGAGCCAAAGCAACATTTGCCGAAATAACACTATTTTGAGAATTAGAGCCCTTACCTTGTGCTATAGACTTCAATATATTTGCAGCTTGACGAATCGTTTCTCCAGAATGAATAGACGTTGGGTTAACTTTTGTTTGATCAAATGTTGCAGCATCAATACATTCATCTCCTTCAAGCCCTAAAACTCTTGTTTGATCCGTCAAAGTCAACTCATCGTAGCCGTTCATTCCAAAAACTACTTTATAATCTTTTCTAGACCCAAGTAAGATATGCTGATAAATTTTAGCTAATTCTAAATTATAAGTTCCTGTTAACTGGTATTCTGGTTGAACAGGATTAACTAGAGGTCCAAGGGCATTGAAAAAAGTTCTGACACCCAATTCTTTTCGAATACCTCCTACTTTCAAAAGAGTAGGATGAAATAAAGGAGCGTGTAAAAAACAAATGTTTTTGTCTTGCAACTGGCGATTTAAAATCGTTGAATCTGGTGAAAATTGATATCCCAATTCTTCTAAAACATTTGATGAACCACAAGTTGAGCTTACCCCATAATTACCATGTTTGATTACTTTATACCCCATTGCTGAAACAACAAAAGCTGTAGTAGTAGAAATATTAAAAGTGTTTTTACCATCTCCCCCAGTACCACACAAATCAATAGCGTTAGAACCATCTATTTGAATTGGAATTGCAAGCTCTAACAAAGCACTTCTAAATCCTTTTATTTCATCTAATTGTAACCCTTTCATCTGAATACCAACTAGTATGGCTACAATTTGAGAATGGTTTAATTTATCCTCTGCTAGAGCAAAAATGATTCTTTTTGCTTCATCAAATGTTAATGTTCCTTTTTCAACTATTTTATTTAAAATTTTTTTCATCTTAATCTTGTAAATCATTAATCCAATTTTCAATAATCTTTCTTCCTTGAGGGGTTAGAATAGATTCTGGGTGAAACTGAATACCTTTAATATCAAATTCTTTATGCCTTATTGCCATTATTTCTTTATATTGAGTCTCAGCAATTACCTCAAGGTATTGAGGTAATTTCTCATTAACTCTCCAACTGTGGTATCTTCCAACCTGAAACTCTTTGGTGATATTTTTAAATAAATAATCGCTTAGTAAATGATTTACTAATGAACTTTTTCCATGTAAAGGAGTATTACATTGTTCTAAAGTCGCTCCAAAAAACTCTGAAATTGCTTGATGCCCTAAACAAATTCCTAATATTTTTTTCTTACCAGAATACTTTTTAATCACATTAATTAATTCTCCTGCTTCTTTAGGTATTCCTGGTCCTGGTGACAATAAAATCATATCACAAGTATCTAATGTTTCATAGTCTATGTTATTATTCCTTTGAACTATCACTTCTGCACTTGAACTTTCTTTTAAATAACGAACAAGGTTAAAAACGAAAGAATCAAAATTATCTATTACTCCTATTCTCATGATTATTAATTATTTAAAGTTGATAATGAATGTTTTGAATTCTGATTCGTAGAACAGGATAAATCAATTGCTGTTCTTACTGCTTTTAATTTATGGTGCACCTCTTTTGTTTCTTTTTCTTTTAACGAATCTAAAACAACTCCTGCTCCTGCTCTATAATATAATCTGTTATTTTTACTTAACATACTTCTGATAACGATTGCCATGTTTAAATCTCCGTTTACACCAATCATTCCAATTGCTCCACCGTAGAAATCACGAGTTGTATTTTCATATTTCGAAATCAACTCTAATGCTTTTGGTTTAGGTGTTCCCGACAATGTACCTGCAGGAAAAGAATTGCTTAAAGATGGAATAGGACTTAAACTATCCACACTACCTGTTACTTTTGAAACTAAATGGATCACATGACTAAAATGTTGAACTTCTTTGTATGTTTCGACTTTTACATTTGTACAATTTTTACTCAAATCATTTCTCGCCAAGTCAACAAGCATTGTATGCTCTGCATTTTCTTTTACATCATTTTTAAGAAAATGAACATTATCCTCGTTCGTTTTAATATCTGAAACTTTAGGAACTGTACCAGCTATTGGATGAATTTCGGCCTTTCCATTTTCGATAATAAGTTGAGCCTCTGGAGAAGAACCAAAAAGTCTATAATTTTCAAAATCAAAATAAAACAAATATGGGGATGGATTTAACCTCCTTAATTGTCTATACACTTGGAAATCGTCTCCAAAAAAGGATTGCGAAAACGAATTAGAAAGCACTAATTGAAAAACATCCCCTCTTTGACAATGGGCTTTAGCTTTATCCACTAATTCTGAAAATTCATCATCCGTAAAAGAAACCTCTTCTTTTCCTACTTTTCTAAAAGGCAATTCTGTAATTGGTTGCTTGATTAATAACTTTCTAAGTTCAGAATCTTCTTCAATAATTTCTTTAAAACTATTTGTAATAATATACCCATTGTCTTTATAATGGTCAATTACAATAACATGTTTAAACAAAAAGAAATGAAAATCAGGTATTGCTAAAGAGCTTTCATTCTTAGTAATATGACTCTCCTCTAAAAAGGAAAACTCAAAACCTATCCTCCCAAAAAAACCGTTTAAAGAGTCTGAATCATCTTGAAAATGAAAAGAACCTATAACATCTTGAAGTTGCTCTGAAGGTGATTTATCTTGATTTAGTGGAAAGGATTCAATTTTGTCAGTTTTTATAATAGTTATTATCTGATTTTCTAGTTTGATTTCAATAATCGGCTCTAATCCGATGAAAGACTTACTATTGCTTCTCGAGTGATAATCATTACTCTCTAATAAGCAAGTTTTTCGGTAGCTATTTCGAAGAGACATATATAATTCAACCGGTGTATATATATCAGAATTAAATGATGTCTGCTTTGTGAAAATATTCATTTTAATAGTTTTATTTTATGTTTAATAGATTTCTTGATATAAGAATCAATTGCTTTTGTTTAGTTTTCTCTTTAAAGTAAAAAAGTCTTTTTGTGAAAAGGGTGTAAACAAAAAAAGCGGCTTATCTGTGAGACAAGCCGCTTTAATAATATCTATGGAGTATTACAAATCACGCCAGGCACACCAACTTAATGTCGATTGCCACCAAAAATGCGTATTTGTGTTGTTTTCTGTCATTACGCTACAAATGTTTTATTATTTTTTCATAAAAACAACACATTTGTCATTTTTTTTTTCTCTCTTTGTAACAATGGGATATAGAAATAATTATACAAATCGATTTTTTTGGTATTGGAACAGCTTGTCTTAAGTGCGTTCGGAAACTATTATTTATATAAATTTTAGAAAACCCGTTTCGTACTTCGAAACGGGTTTTTTATTGAAATTAAAATTATTATGAATCTAATTCAAAAAATAAAAGAAGCAAGTAGACCATTTTTAATAGCAGGTCCATGCAGTGCTGAATCTCCTGAACAAGTTATGTCAGTTGCAAAAAAATTAGCTGCATCTGGAAAAACACAATTGTTAAGGGCGGGAATTTGGAAGCCTAGAACTCGACCAAATTCATTTGAAGGAATGGGAGATATAGCACTACCATGGTTAGTTGAAGCTGGAAGAGAAACAGGCTTACCAGTAACTACAGAAATAGCCAATAGAAACCATACAGAACTGGCATTAAAAGCTGGGGTTGATGTATTATGGATTGGCGCAAGAACAACTGTAAACCCTTTTGCTATTCAAGAAATAGCAGATGTTTTAAAAGGGGTGGATATTCCAGTTATGATTAAGAATCCAGTAAATCCAGATTTAGATTTATGGATTGGTGCTTTTGAAAGGCTAGAAAAAGCTGGAGTTAGAGATTTAAGCGCAATACATAGAGGTTTTTCGATTTATAAACATCCAAAATATAGAAATGTTGCAAACTGGGAAATTCCTATTGCTTTAAGGGAACGCTTACCTAACATTCCAATCATTTGTGATCCAAGTCATATTAGTGGAAATAGAGACTTGTTATTAGAGGTTTCTCAAAAAGCAATGGACTTAAACTTTGATGGACTAATGATTGAAACACATCCAACCCCAGAAAAGGCTTGGTCAGATGCCGCTCAACAATTAACCCCTGAGGCACTTAATATACTTTTAAATCAACTGGTATTAAGAACAAATGATTCTTCATATCTCGAACACAAAGAACTGCATGATTCTAGAATGAAGATTGCCCAATTGGATGACAAATTATTCGACTTTTTAACTGAAAGAATGCAATTAGCTGAAAAAGTTGGTTTATTTAAAAGGGAACATAACATTACAATTCTCCAGCAAGAGCATTGGACAAAAAGTATTACCGCTCGACTTTCTAAGTCTGAGGAGTATAACCTATCAGAACGATTTATCCGTCAATTTATGGATGCAATTCATCAAGAATCTATTCGTCATCAAACTAAAGTAATGAACAATAGACAATAGACAATAGACAAAAAAAGAAAAGAAAATTTAATAAGTTATGTCAAGGGTTAAAATAGAAAAAAAAGAGAGAAAAGGTCGTATAAACATACCTACTTCCAAAAGTGATGGCCAACGATCCTTATTAGCTGCTGCATTAGTCAAAGGAAAATCTACATTAACAAATTTAGGTCATAGTAATGATGAATTATCAATGCTTGAAACTATTCAACAATTAGGCGCTATTGTCAATAAAAAAAATGAAAAAACCTATCTGATAGAAGGAATTTATACTTTTCCAAAATCTGCAACTATCAACATAGGAGAAAGTGGATTAGGTATCCGACTCATCACAAGTGTTTGTGCGGCACATAATGGTCAATTTAAAATCGAAGGAAAGGGCTCTTTGACCGAAAGGCCTATGCACTTTTTCACCGAGACACTGCCACAATTTGAATCAAAAATTAATTCTAACAACAATCACATCCCTCTTTTCGTTGAAGGTCCAATGATTGGTAATAAAGTAGTTATTGACGGGTCATTAAGTTCTCAATATCTATCTGGACTTTTGATGTCGCTTCCATTACTAAAAGAAGACTCTGAATTAATTGTAACAGACTTGAAGAGCATCCCATATGTTCAAATGACATTAAACACCTTGAAACAATTTGGTATTGAAATTGAAAACGATTCCTTCAAACAATTTAAAATTAAAGGAAACCAAAGCTACAAGCCTACTAATTACAACATTGAGAGCGATTGGAGTTCTGCTAGTTATTGGTTGATTGCATCCGCTATTGGAATGGACATAGAAATTACTGGATTACAAATGTCAAGTTTACAAGCTGATAAAGAATTATTAAATGCTTTTTTAGCAGCAAACTGTAGCATCATAAAAACTCAGAATGGCTTAAAAGTTGAAGGAACAAAAAGAACTGCGTTTCAGTTCGATGCAACACATTGTCCGGACTTATTTCCTGCATTAGCTGTTTTTGCTGCTTATTGTACAGGAACCTCCAGTATCAAAGGAGTAGATCGATTGAAACACAAGGAAAGTGATAGAGGCGTTGTACTTCAACAGGAATTTAAAAAATTAGGCGTTAAAATTGAATTAAATGGAGACGAAATGCTTGTTCATGGAACAGGAAAGGTAAATGGCGGAACAATTCACTCGAATAATGACCACAGAATTGCAATGTGTTTTGCCATAGCAGGATGCTTTTCAGAAGGTGAAATCTCGGTAGAACAAGCAGAAGCAGTTGGTAAAAGTTATCCAGATTTTTGGAGAGATTTGGAAGGGTTATGTTGACTTTGAGAGAGAGGGGTAGTCAAAAATAAAGAACGTTATTAAAAAGAAATTAAATTTGATTTATAAAACTCTAAAATAATCCCTAACTTTAGTTTAGAACTAAAAAACTAACTTATAATGAAACCTACTAAATCAACAGATACAAATCTGCACCCTTACCATTTAGTTGCTACTCTTCATGACAGCAGAACTTCTCAAAGAATGATTGATTATAGAGCCAGGCAACGAAGATTTAATGGAACCAAACCTTTTCCAGATGTTATTTACATGACAAAAGAGGAGGAAGAGATTATCGCTAAAACAGTAAAAGGAATAGTTTTTGAAAAAAAACTAGATATCGTTGCTTTTAATGTATGTAGGGATCATATACATATCTTGATAAAATGTAACATCGATGATATTAGCAAAATAATGCACATGATAAAAGGGAGAACATCCAGGGTGTGTAACCAGTATCGACGTCTAGTGTACAAGGGGATTATTCCCCTTGAAACAATTAACCCACCCCTTGAGACGACTTCCCCCATTCCGGAAAAGGCAAAGCCTTTTTGGACACAAAAATTCTCGTGTACCTACATCAAAGATTCCCAACACTACTGGAATACAATAAACTATATCCAAAACAATAGAGTTAAACACAAGTTACCTAAAAATCCAGTTTTAGAAAATATAATAGCTTCATTCGTCAATGGGATTATCCAACTGACGAATAATTAACAACCATTTTCTTTTTTGTTAATAATAAACAAGTCATATTCTTTGTTTCCTTACACATCAACTTTACATTTACGAAGCAATAAAAATCAAGTAAGTTTTGGCAAAAGGAAAGACTAAAAAGGAAGTGGCAGAAACGCCATTAATGAAGCAATACAACCAAATAAAAAGTAAACATCCTGATGCGATGCTTCTCTTTAGAGTAGGCGATTTTTATGAAACTTTTGGCGAAGATGCTATAAAGGCTTCTAAAATTTTAGGTATAACTTTAACAAAACGTAAAAATGGAGCTGCTGCATACATTGAATTAGCAGGGTTTCCTCATCATTCTGTGGAGACCTATTTACCTAAATTAGTTAGAGCTGGTCAGCGTGTAGCTATTTGCGATCAACTTGAAGATCCTAAACTGACAAAATCTATCGTGAAACGTGGAGTTACAGAATTAGTAACCCCAGGAGTTTCATACAACGATCAGGTTTTGGATCAAAAGAAAAACAATTTTCTTTGTGCAATACATGTAGGTAAAAAAGAATTTGGAATCGCTTTTTTAGATGTATCTACAGGAGAATATTTACTTTCTCAAGGGTCAAAAGAATACGTAGAGAAATTAATTCAAGGTTTTGAACCGAAGGAAATTTTATTTCAAAAAGGAAAAAATAAAGACCTACAAGATACACTTTCAGCATACTACACATTTAAGTTAGACGACTGGATTTTTACTGAAGATTACGCAAACGAATCACTTAACAAGCATTTCGAAACAAAATCATTAAAAGGATTTGGTATCGAACCTTACCCTGAAGGAATTATCGCCTCTGGGGCAATATTACATTATTTATCAGAAACCGAACATCGTCACCTAGGCCATATAACTTCCATCAGTAGAATTGAAGAAGAAAAATACGTTTGGCTAGATCGTTTTACAATTCGGAATTTAGAATTAGTGTATTCTCAACACGAAAACGCGACTACCCTTATCGATATCTTAGATAAAACGAAAACCCCGATGGGTGGACGTTTACTTAAAAGGTGGATGGTTTTGCCTTTGAAAGATGAAAAACCAATTCAAGAGCGACTTGATGCTGTACAATACTTCTTCAATAATGAAGATACGGTTTATGAAATTGAAGAAAGCTTAAATGAAATTGGAGATTTAGAGAGGTTAATCTCAAAAGTTGCGGTTGGGAGAGTGAATCCAAGAGAAGTGATGCAACTCTTAAGAACTTTAAATCAAGTTCAGCCAATTAGATCCATTTTAACAGAAACAAAATCTAAAACTTTAAAAACGCTTTCTGACCAGTTAAATCCTTGTTCCGAATTAACCGAAAAGATAACTACTACCCTTCATAATGATCCACCTGTATTACTAGGAAAGGGAAAAGTAATCGCTGATGGTTTTGATACAGAATTAGATGAATTAAGAGCTATTTCGAGTTCAGGAAAAGGTTTTTTAGATGCGATGCAACAACGCGAAATCGAAAGAACTGGAATTCCATCTTTAAAAATCTCTTATAATAATGTTTTTGGATATTATCTTGAAGTTACGAATACACATAAAGATAAAGTTCCTGAAGAATGGATTAGAAAGCAAACATTGGTGAATGCCGAACGCTATATAACCAGTGAATTAAAAGAATACGAAAGTAAGATACTAGGGGCTGAAGAAAAAATTTATGCAATTGAATCTAGATTATACCAAGAACTAATTCAATCGATGACAAAATATACACAAGTCATCCAAAAAAATGCATACCTAATCTCTCAATTAGATTGCTTTGTTTCCTTTGCTCAAGTTGCAAAACAAAACAACTACACGCTTCCACAAATAAATACTTCTTTTGAAATTGACATCAAAGAAGGAAGACACCCTGTAATTGAAAAGCAGCTGAAAATTGGTGAAGAATACATTTCTAACAATGTGTATTTGGATAAAGATTCCCAACAAATCATCATGATTACTGGACCTAATATGTCAGGTAAAAGTGCTATTTTACGTCAAACAGCTTTAATTTGTCTGATGGCTCAAATGGGAAGTTATGTCCCTGCGACAGAAGCTAAAATAGGTTTAGTAGACAAAGTATTTACTAGAGTTGGTGCTTCGGATAATATTTCTTCTGGAGAATCGACATTCATGGTAGAAATGAATGAAACTTCGAGTATTCTAAACAATTTATCAGACCGAAGTTTAATTCTTTTAGATGAAATTGGTAGAGGAACAAGTACCTATGACGGAATTTCTATTGCTTGGGCAATAGCTGAATTTTTACACGAACACCCTAAAGCAAAAGCAAAAACATTATTTGCAACGCATTATCATGAATTAAACGATATGTGTAAACAATTTGAAAGAATTAAGAATTTCAATGTCCAAGTAAAAGAAGTTGGGCAAAAAATCTTGTTTTTAAGAAAACTAATAGAAGGGGGAAGTGAGCATTCATTTGGTATTCATGTAGCTAAATTAGCAGGAATGCCAAGCCAAGTTGTACAAAGGGCTAGTAAGATGTTAGTACAACTAGAAGAGTCTCATGAAGTAGATAAAAAGTCAAGCATCAAAGAAAAAGTGGAAAAAGCAGTCAATAGTCCTGATATGCAACTCAGTTTTTTTCAAATGAATGACCCAGTGTTAGAAAACATTCGTGATGAACTTATTAGTATCGATATCAATACTTTAACTCCAGTAGAAGCTTTAATGAAACTAAACGAAATAAAAAAAATTGTAGGAGGATAAAAAATATTTTCAAAAAAAGTATTTGAGAATAAAAAAAATGCATATATTTGCAACCCGATGCAGAACGATGCACGTTAAATTGAAATAAGCAAGAGTAATTTAACACCAAATAATTACTTTTATATATTGCGAGAGTTCTTTAGGTAGAGCACTATCCGTCAACTGACAGATTGGGATCGCTTAAAGTATATTGCAAATATTGCGAGAGTAGCTCAGTTGGTAGAGCACAACCTTGCCAAGGTTGGGGTCGCGAGTTCGAATCTCGTCTCCCGCTCAAATAAGAAGTCCGCTCGGATGGTGGAATTGGTAGACACGCCGGACTTAAAATCCTGTGCCTGTATGGGCGTGCGGGTTCAAGTCCCGCTCCGAGTACTAAACCGGAATTTTTCAAATTTTCTTGAAATTTTCCGGTTTTTTTATGCTTTTTAATCCCTGATAATGAGTTGATTACATCAAAAATTGAGTTCGTTCTAAAAGTTCGATAAACGTCATTTTGGTGGTCATATTCAATTCCATCGGGAAATACCATTCTTTGTAGTCTTCTTTTTTGCTCTAAATCTCCAGAAACCCACATAACACTGAGGTTGAAGGAATAATTTAATGCTTTTTCTATTGCTTTTTCAAGGTTCGATAAATTAAAATCAATTTAGTAAAACATAAATAGATTACGTTTATCATTGTTTACATTGCAATAAAAAATTATGATTTCAGAGGTACAAAAACAAAAATTTCTCGATATATCAGGAATTGAATATTTAGAAGAACATGAGCTAGAAGGCAAGTTCATGACTCCCTATCCTTTCAATAATAAAGAATGGGACTTATCGCCTTGGAACTTTAGTTATGTTTACGATTCAGTTACAGGGTTTCTTCATATGGAATTAGACCATCGAATGACAAATAATAGGATATTCTGTGTTGATAGCAATGGGGATTCAATAAATGGAGAAGAACAATTCAAATATTTTAAGCTACATTTATAAACTGTAATTAGATTTATTAAGAAATTATTTTAATATTAGTTTTATTTCAATATCATAAGAGACATATAATTATGAATTACTTTAACGAAGATACATTTAATCAAATTAAAAAGGGTGAATTAAAAACATCCTTAGATACTGAAATATGGTATAATAAAACGTATTCTAATTATTTACGCATATTAGAAAGCAACAAAATGGAAAAAGGCAAAATTGGATTTTATGGCCCTGATGATTTTGTTTTAGCTGCTTCATTTGCATTTTCTTGGTTAGCCAGAATTCCTAGACTTCATTATTCAAGTGGTGTAGAATTTCCTTTTGCAGACGCAAAACTTTGTGCTTATTTTTATAATATAGATAATGGTCTATTCAATAGTGCTTTAGATTTAGAAATAGTTAATGAATTAACTGTACATTTAGATAATTCAATAATTGCAGTTTCTAAAATGTTACATTTTTTAACTCCAAATTACTTCCCAATCATTGACAGTAAAGTTATAAATACTTGGAATAAATGGTTTCCACAATATAAACTACCTAAAAAAGTCAATGTTAAACAATATTTAGATTATGCTCAAAACATGCGAGATTGGAGCGTTAAAACTGGTGTTTCTCTCAGGGATTTAGAAAAAGCATTATTTAGGTTTGATTTATAATAATTGATTGAAGAAGTTTATCTTTTTCCGATAAACTACAATTAAAGGATTCAGTTACAGGGTTTCTTCATATGGAATTAGACCATCGAATGACCAATAATAGAATCTTCTGTTTCGATAAAAATGGTAAGAGCATTGAAGGAGAAGAACGATTTAAATTCTATCAACAGCACATTTAACCTTTAATCAGATGCCCATAAAGAAATGCAACATATGTAATAAAGAATGTGCTAAATACCTCTTTGGTCTTCCAAATTTCAGTGCTATTCAAAAAGAATTAGATGAAGGTAAGATTGTATTGGGAGGATGTTGTATTTATTTTCCAAGCCCTAACTGGAATTGTACATCATGTTCCATAGACTATTATGCAGGAGGATATGGAGAATGGTCAAAGAGTTCCTTTCATGAAAGCATTGATTTTGAAATGGATGAAGAAGAGAACCCTTTCGACAACAAATCATTCTCTCAATTACCTGCAAGTATAAGTTCCTTTTTACAGGAGGCAAATAATGCATTGATTAAAGGTTTAAAGTTTGCATTTAAGTTAGAGATTGGTGGATATACTTCTTTTGAAAGAATTGAATATCTCTTCTTCAAGAATACTTTGATCAAATATGTGACAAAAGCGCCAATGGCAAATGCACCGATGGTGGCCAAGCTCATCAGGAAAAACTCATTGAACAGATCGGCTGTAAAGAGCTTTTTTAACGCTTTCCAGACAACGGGTTTTCCAACAGCATAGTAGGCTATGCCATACACCAGCAACTGCAATTCCTGTTTGAAGGTTTCCGGCCTTACCTGTTCGAGAACGATACCAGTTGCCAGCAGTAAAAAGCTGAAAACTGCGGGGAAATAAGGACGGTATTTGGCGAACCAGAATTTTTTTTCTGGTTCGTTACTTGATGCTTCGTTACAACAACTTTTACTCATAATTATTTGATTAAATCCATCTTCTTACTGTTTTGGTGTATTCAGCATAGGAATCACCATGTATCTTTTTGAGATATTCTTCTTCAAGTCTAACCTGTATTTGAAGTACAACAAAGGTTAATAGCATTATTACAAAGCTCAACGCATTAGGAACTATTAAGAAAGTTCCTATGTATGAAATTAAGACCCCAAGAAAAATGGGATTCCGTGAAACCTTAAATAAACCTTCTTTCTTCAGCTCCGTTTTTTCTTGATAGTTAATTCCGATTCTCCAGGATTTTGCCATTTGATTCTGAGCGATAATTATCCATATAAATGAAGCAATGGCTAATCCAAAACCTAAATGTTGCAACCAATCTATTTCTAAATACCAAAAGGGAAGTAAAAATTTATATTGGGCCTGAAAAAATGAATAGAAGGCAATCGAAACCCAAGTTCCGATAATCATTAGTTTGTAAATCCTTCCACAATAGTCGTGTGGGCTATCTGTGTTCCCAAAGACGTAAGGTTTGATACCAGTCTTTTTCCATTGCACCCAACTTTGGATGACAAATACTTGAAGAAGGTAAACAAGTGTAAATATTGGTAGTATGATTTGATAAAAGGTCATTGTACTTGAATTGTATTGTTTGCGACTTTCATAGCATCTAATATATATAATATCAAAATTTTGATTCAAGGTATCTCTTTGCATCATCTACAGTAATGATTTGCTCTACATCATCATCAGGAATAGATACATTAAATTCCTTTTCAAATTCCATGATGAGTTCCACCATGTCCAGCGAATCAGCCCCCAAATCTTCTGTGAATTTTGCATCGGGCTGAATGTCCTCCTGACTGACACTAAGCTTGTCAATCAGGAGGTTGTTAAATTTATTTTCAAAATCTTCTATACTATCTATTTTAATGTTCGTGTTCTGCTTCACCTTTCTTCATTTCCGCCAATATATAGTAGGCGTTGTTCCAGGCAACTGTTGCACCTTGCTCTAATGGTTTTAAGAGTTTGACTTCTATCCACCCGTCATCTTTTGTTCCTGCAATGACCTCCACTGGCTCAAATGCCCATTCTGTTTCTCCATTGTCATTTTCCTTTTTGGCTGTGAAGATGAAATATTTCTCACCTTCACGTACTACACCGGCTTCTGGTAGGGCATAACTTTGAGTATCATTTATCATAATTCGGCCTCTTATATACATCCCTGGAATCAGCAAGCCTTCCTTGTTTTCAATTTCTGCATGAAGGTGAATCGCTTTGGGTTCTTGTTCAAATGCTTTACCCACTGAATAGATTTTTGCCTCTAATTCCCGATCCGGTAGGGATTCAATTGTAAACCGTATTCTTTGGCCTTCTTTTACTTTGTGCATGTCCTTCTCAAATACCATGAGATCTGCATGAATATGTTCAATGTTGACAATCTCAAACATTTCCGTTTGTGGCTCCACAAACTGTCCTGTTTTTACTTCTACCAACCGGATGTGTCCGTCAATAGGACTAATTACTGGAACCTGCTCATAGATTTCACCTTGTCTGATTTTGTCAAGACCTAATCCCATCATTTTTAATTGAGCTTCATAGCCATTCGCCAAACTTTTCATAGATAGATAGTCTGCCTTTATCTTTTGAAACTCCTTTCCCGATCCTACCTTTTCTTCATACAGCTTCTTTTGTCGCTGGTATTCTTGTTCTAGGTATTGAAGCTGGTTCCAGCTATTCGCATAGTCGGTTTGTAATTTAATTAGGTTGGGATGGCTTAGATAAGCCAATACTTGCCCTTTACTTACCTTGTCTCCTTCAATGACTTTTATAAGCGTAACATTAGAACCCATAATAGCAGTAACCGCAGCCTCGTTTTGTGGTGGCACTTCCAGTTGACCATTTGCTTCTACGTAAGAGCTGATGTTACGAAAGGGAAGAGTATCTGATTTCATACCCAACGATTGAAATTGCTGTTCGGAGAAATGGACTTCTTCTTCATGTCCTTCTCCGTGTTCATGATGTTCGGATTCTTCACCACCTCCATGTTCGTGTCCTTCTTCATTATGCCCGGAATCTCCACAGGCAACTACAAATAAACTTACTGCAAATAGCAGGATGTATGTTTTTATATTCGATTTCATAATATTCAGTTTTTAAGTTATTGACCAATGAGGTATTCCAGATTAATAATAGCCTGATTGTACCCGTTTAATGTATTGAGGTAATTAAATTTTAGTTCCAGCCCTTGATTGAGGTTTTGGAAGTATTCCACATAACCAATGGCTCCATTCTCAAAACTCTTTTGAGCATTGCCAATGATTAAATTTGCTTGCGGAACCGCTTTATCGTTGTAATAGCTCAAACTTCCCTTGTATTTTATCACTTCCTGCAACTGCTGTTCATACTGTCCTTGAAGAACTGTTTGGTAGTAGTCGGCATTGGTTTGAGCCATGTGTTCTTTTAGTTTGGCTGATTTTATACTTGCTTTATAGGAGCCATAAAACAAGGGGATGGATATGCCAGCTTGAATACCTGTAAAGCGATTAGAGGCTCCGGCAATGCTCCCGTTTTCTGTTGGACTACCTATTTGGGATAAATTAAAATAACCTACTGATAAGTCAGGTAGCATTTTAGCTGATTGCACCGATTTTTCAGCGTTGGCAATGTTAATCCGCTGTTTGGCATAAGCTAACATTGGGTTACTGCTTAATTGCGTAGAATCCTGCAAATTGGCTAAAACTCTTTCGTCTAAAGGAGCCGGAACAAAACTTAACCCAATTGTATCGTTCAGTAGTATCCGAAGCTGTTTTTCCTGAATACTAATATCAGATGCTATCATTTTAAGTCCATTTTGAATTTCCATCACTCTGGTTTCTGCCGTTGCTTTTTCCAAATAGGAGGTAGCCTCGGTTTCATACCGGATAGTAGCTGCATGGAGAAACCTAGCATAAATGGTGTCCTGATATAAGAGTAGTTTTTCCTTTTCTAGGAGATAAACTAATTGATACCAGGTCTGCCTTATGTCTCGTTTCAAGCCATTTTCTGTAACCGCCAATTGCATTTGGCTTCCTTCTGTTTTTTCTTTCGCCAACTTGCGTTGAGAAGTGTAAACAGTTGGAAATTCGATACTCTGATTCAGGTCAAAGGCAAAGTCATTTTCAAAACTGTTGTACTGACCGTATTGAAAACTAACGCTTGTCTTTCCAGGATTGAAAGCTGCTTTTTTACCTTGTTGCTGTAACTCTATATTGGTTTTAGCTACTTGGACATTTCCATTATTGGATAGCCCTATTTTGACTGCTTCATCCAACGTAGTGATGGTTTTACCATTAACATCTTGGGCTTTAAGTTCACCGGAAGAAAACAGTGCAAGACCACCTATCAGTACTATTATGGCAGGCGTTTTAATAGAGACCACTTTTGCACTTCTGTTTTCTACCCAACGGTAAAGTATAGGCAACACAAATAGTGTTAAGAGCGTAGCTGTTATCATTCCACCAATAACTACAGTAGCCAATGGCTGTTGAACTTCTGCTCCTGCAGATGTAGATATTGCCATTGGTAAAAAGCCCAACACATCGGTTAATGCTGTAAGTAGGATAGGTCTTATTCTCCTTTTCGCCCCTTGTCTGATCCGTTCATTCAGATCTGTCATGCCTTCTTCTTTCAGCTCGTTCCATCCACTTATCAGTACCAGACCATTCAACACGGCCACACCAAACAATACAATGAATCCTACACCTGCAGAGATACTAAAAGGCATATCTCGCAGCCATAAGGAGAATATTCCTCCGATGGCTGCTAACGGTATGGCCATATATATCATCATGGATTGTTTGAAGGATTTTAATGCAAAAAATATGAGTAAGAATATCAACCCCAATGCAATAGGAACGACTATTTGTAATCGTTTACTTGCTCTTTCAAGGTTCTCAAATGCACCACCGTAGCGTATATAATAACCTGGGGGAAGTTCGAGCTGTGCATCCAGCTTTTGTTGAATTTCTTCTACCAATGATTTTATATCACGTCCTCTTACGTTAATACCTACATAAGTCCTACGATTGGTATTATCCCTACTTATTTGCATCGGGCCAGGTTGATAACTAATATCTGCTACTTCCTTTAATGGTATTTGCACTCCACTCGCCAGGTTGACATAAAGGTTTTTGAGGTCATCTATGCTTTTGCGGTGCTGCTCATTTAAACGCACTACCAAATCAAAGCGTTTTTCTCCCTCAAATATCACTCCTGCCTTTCCACCTGCAAATGCAGATTGAACAATCGTGTTCAGGTCTTCTACATGCAGACCATATTGAGCCAATTTGTGCCGGTTATATTGCACGGTCATTTGTGGAAGTCCACTGGTTGCCTCGACTTTCATATCGGCCACCCCTTTTACAGTAGAAATGATTTTACCCATTTCTTCTGCTTTGACTGCCAGTATATTCAAATCTTCACCAAAAAGTTTCACTGCTATATCTTCCCGAACACCGGTAATCAATTCATTGAACCGCATTTCGATGGGTTGAGTAAATTCGTAGTTAATTCCAGGGACTTTCTCAACTGCCTCTTTCATTTTATCTATCAACTCCTCTTTGCTATCGGCTGAAACCCATTCATCCTGCGGTTTGAGAATAACAAAAACATCTGCTATGTCCATCGGCATGGGATCGGTAGGTACATCTGCAACCCCAATACGACTAAGTATATGTATGACCTCTGGAAAATTGGATTTTACAATCTGCTCAATTTTTGTTGTCGTCTCGATAGTTTCTGTAAGAGAGCTTCCAGGTTTAAGAATAGCATGAAACGCTAAGTCGCCTTCATCTAATTGTGGAACAAATTCACCACCCATGCGTGAGAAAGTAAATACCGCTAACCCCAAGAGAACTATTGCTGAACCTAATATCCATTTGGCTCTTTTGAGTGCTTTTCCTAGCAATGGTTCGTATAGGTTTTCTAACCAAATAACGAAGCGGTCACCCCAGGAGGTTTTATTCTTCTTACCCATTCTCATAAACCAGGCAGACATCATGGGAACATAGGTCAGACAAAGAATCATTACACCAATCATGGCGAACATGAAAGTGAGTGCCATTGGTTTGAACATTTTGCCTTCAACTCCCTCTAATGCCAGAATTGGGATAAACACGATCAGGATGATTAACTGACCGAAAAAAGCGGAGTTCATCATTTTACTAGACGATCCGTAGGCTACATCATCCCGTACTTTGGAAGTAATATTTTGCTTTTTAAGTACCTTGTCATGTAGGAGAAATACGGTGCTTTCAACAATAATTACTGCACCATCAATGATGATTCCAAAGTCAATAGCTCCTAAACTCATTAGGTTTGCCCACACACCAAATACATTCATCAGAATAAAAGCAAAGAGTAAGGATAGTGGAATAGTAGAGGCCACAATTAAACCACCTCTCCAATTACCAAGTAAGAAAACCAATACAAAAATGACAATCAATGCCCCAACCATTAAATTTTCACTAACCGTACCCGTAGTTTTTGCTATTAAGGCACTTCTATCCAGGAATGGTTCAATGCTTACACCTTCCGGTAATGATTTTTGAATATCTACGATGCGTTCTTTTACTGCAGCAATTACGTTATTGGAATTGGCTCCTTTAAGCATGAGTATCATGCCTCCAACAGCTTCTCCTTTTCCGTCTTTGGTAAAAGCTCCATATTTGACAGCTTTTCCAAATTGAACTTTTGCCACATCTTTAATGGTAATAGGTAGGCCATCTATGTTGGTAACGACAATATTTTCGATGTCCTGAATACTCCGTGCTAATCCTTCGCCCCGAATAAAATTGGCGTAGTGGTCTTTTTCAATGTAAGCTCCACCAGTATTTTGATTATTCTTTTCCAGAGCAATGAAAATATCAGTAATGGTCAGTCCGATGGCTTTCAGTTCGTCAGGACTAACTGCTACTTCGTACTGTTTTACATCACCACCAAAAGCATTGACTTCTACCACACCAGGAACCATTGCCATTTGCCTTCGTACTATCCAGTCTTGCATTGTACGCAGGTCGGATGATGAATACTGGTTGGTGTAAGCTGAATCTACTTCTAAGGTGTACTGGTATATTTCACCTAATCCGGTGGATATTGGCCCCATTGATGGCTCTCCAAATCCTTTAGGAATTTCTTCTTTAACCTCTGTGAGCTTTTCAGCTACCAGTTGCCTCGGCAAATAGGTTCCCATATCGTCTTCAAAAACGATGGTTACAACGGATAATCCGAAACGGGAAACAGAGCGTATTTCTGTTACTCCTGGCAGGTTGGCCATTGCCACTTCAACCGGATAGGTAACAAATTGCTCAATATCCTCCGTTCCCAGATTAGGAGCTTGGGTGATGACCTGTACCTGGTTGTTGGTAATATCGGGCACGGCATCAAGCGGAACCTGGCTTGCACTCCATAATCCCCCAACAATGAGGGCAATGGTGAGCATGCCAATAATCAGCTTGTTCTTTATTGAGAATGATATTATTTGATTAATCATATTGAATTAATTTCTAGTTAAAATAAATATAGAATTGCCTCTCCGGGGAATCCGAAAAAGGGAATATGAATTGTCTGCCCGATTAAATTATCGGGTACAATATTCTAACAAGAAAGAGAAGGAGGCCCTCTATAAGGGGAATCACCTATCGGTGGTGATAGATAAACAGCAGCAAATTCACTTCGAGATTTAGGAAGTGTCTCATCCTGCTTTACAATGCAAAAAACAGTAAATAAAACGGCAACAAACTGGGCTTTAGAGAGTTGTGAATCTATTTTGTCGTTTGTATTTGCAGGAAGGTAATGTTGTAGGTTGCAATCCTCAGCCGGATGCTCTGCATCACTTAAAAAGCATACAATGTAATCGTATAAGCCTGCATCCAAATGACCATTGTGAACAATATCCTCATGGTCAATATCCTTATCATCAGAAGCATGTTGATGATGTTCGTGATGGTGATGTGAATTCTCTTGGTGTTCAATGTTGCTGGCTTCGCAATGAGGAATAAGGTAATGTGCAAACCCTAATGAGTAGGTAAGTAATAAAAGTAACGATATGATTGCTCTTTTAATTTGCATCAGGGACAAATATAACGAATGATTTCGTGCAATGGTATTGCAAAGTTACTTTTTGCAATTACCACAAACACCCTTTATCACCATGTTAATTTCAGCAAGCTCAAAGTTAACGGGCAATTGAACCATTGGCACACTAGTTTGGGTAACACAAAAAGTTTCCTTGCAATTAGTGCAATGAAAATGCACATGAAGGTCTTCTGGATTGCATTCACATCCTTCTAAGCAAAGAGCATACTTAGGAACTCCTGTTCCATCATCAATGCTATGAATGAGTTTACTTTTCTCAAAGGTCTTTAGTGTACGGTACAAAGTTGTGCGATCAACTCTCTCAAAAGAATTTTCCAGTTCAGTTAATCCAATGGCACTGGAACGCTGCATTAATTGATGTAGCACTAATAACCGCATGGTCGTTGGTTTGATTTTTTTCGATAATAGTTTTTGTTCTAATTTTTCATTCATCTTCATTTTTAACGATTATGTTTTTACATACTTGGTGAGAGATAATTTTCTCTGATTCATCTTCGGTTTTAATTACATAGGATTTGTCATAATCAATAATATTAATTACTGATATTTTCTGTCCTAAATTTAATCTTAGGCTTTCTAGGTATTTCAAAAACTTGGGTGAATGATCTTTTACCCCAACCATCATGGCTTCAGCTCCTGATGCAATTTTATCCAGCGTTTTCTCAACCCTTTGAATAATTTTTCCATTTTTATCTGGTATAGGATCACCATGTGGATCAAATTGAGGAAAGTCCAAATACTCATCTAAACGGTTAACCAATTCCGGGGAATTAATATGTTCTAGCTGTTCTGCTATTGTGTGTACTTCATCCCATTTAAACTTGAATTTTTCAACTAAAAAGGTTTCCCATAAACGGTGCTTCCTAATGATTTTAAGGGCGATTATTTCGCCCTCTTTTGTGAGTGCAACTCCCTTGTAGCGAGCATATTTAATCAGTTTTTTATCACTTAGCTTTTTCAACATATCGGAAACAGTTGGTGATTTTATATCCAAAACATCACCAATGGATTTAGTCGAAACACCTTTAGGTTGTAGTTTCGATAGTTTGTAAATCGCCTTTAAATAATTCTCTTCCGTTTGACTATACACTATCATATTTCTTAATCATGCAAATATAAATTAAAAATTAGCCATTTCAATAAATAAAGATTAGCCTTATCTAATCTTTTTGTTTAGCTTTGTAAAAATATTAATTATGAAACACGAAAAAATACTTGCGATTCTATTTCTTGTTGCTGTTGTAATAGTGGCTTGTGAAAAAACGATGCCTCCATCACCTGAGGAGTTTGAGTTGCTTGATGGGCCTATTTCAGGATTAAGTACAGAGCAACAATCCCAATTCCTGAAAGGGGATGAAGCATTTGGTGATGTATTTACAGTTGAAAAAGGGCTAGGCCCAATATTTGTGGCTAACCAGTGTGCCAGTTGTCACGCGGGTGATGGTAAAGGAACACCATTCGTTCGCTTTACAAGATTTGGGCAACCGGATACTTTAGGAAATCAATTTCTAGCTTTAGGTGGCCCACAGCTTCAACATAAAGCTATACCAGGTTATGAGCCTGAGCAACTTCCATTAGGAGCAGCTAGGACAGACTTAATTGCGCCTGCTGTATCGGGTTTAGGCTTTCTTGATGCTGTAAGTGATGCTGATCTCATTGCTTTATCAGATCCAAATGATGTTGATGGGGATGGAATTAGTGGTCGCCCACATTGGAATACTATTCCTGATTATGTTTCTATTAGACAAAATAGTGTTTCGCAAAATGGAAGATATATTACAAGGTTTGGAAAGAAAGGGGCTGCTTATGATTTATTACATCAAACTTCTGGAGCTTATAATCAAGACATGGGTATCACTTCCTTATTTGAACCAATTGATCCTTATAGTGGCCTTGAAGTAGATCCAGAAGTATCTACTCAAACTGTTCATGATGTCGTTTTTTATTTGAAAACTTTAAAAGCCCCAATACAACGAAACCAGACTGATCCTGATGTAATGGCAGGGAAACAACTATTTACAGGTATTAATTGCGCCTCTTGTCATACTCCAACATTGACCACAGGGTATTCTCCAATTAGTGTACTGTCTAATAAAGAATTTCATCCATACACGGACTTGTTGCTACATGATATGGGTAACGAACTGGATGATGGCTATACAGAAGGTTATGCGCTTACTTCTGAATGGAGAACACCACCATTATGGGGGCTTGGGCTTTCTAAGGATGCTCAAGGAGGAATGTATTTTTTAATGCATGATGGTCGAGCACTAAGCATTGAAGAAGCTATTCTGATGCATGGTGGTGAGGCAGAACAATCGAAGAACAATTTTATGCAATTGACGGAATCAGAGAAAAAACAACTTGTAAAATTCCTTGAATCTCTATAAAAACGATGGAGCGAAGAAAGTTTATAAAAACTTGTTGTTGTGCAGTTATTGGTGTTCCTTTTACAGCCTCACTTTTACAGTCTTGCGGAGCGATTTATTATGCTACTTCCACACGTGAAAAAGATAGGTTAACAGTTGCAAAATCTGAGTTTCTACGAATTAAAAAAGAGAAGCAAGTGGCAAGGAATTATATTTTATTGAACATTGATGAAATGGGCTTTCCGATTTGCTTATATAAAACAGATAAAGTTAACTATACAGCCTCTTTACTCAAATGCACACACAATGGTTGTGAGCTGAATGTGGGTGGAGGGATATACACCTGTCCTTGTCATGGTAGTGAATTTTCCACTACCGGCAAAGTACTCGAAGGCCCAGCTGACAGAAATTTAAAAACATATAAAACAGAAACAGACCATGAAAATATTTACATCTATCTATCCTAAAGCATTGGTGTTGGGATACATGCTTGTTAGTATCGTAGGTAATTTGCAAGCACAAAAACTGGATTCGCTAATCAGCCGTTTTCCAACTGATACATCAAAAGCGTTACTGAATATGGATGCTGCCTATAACCGTCCGTTTCTAACCGTCAATAAAATGCCGGTAGCATTGGGAGGATACCTAGAGGCAAATTCATTTTACAGTTCAGCAGATGGGGTATCAGAAGGTTTGTCTTTTCAGGCACGAAGATTAACCATGTTCATGTCGGCATCCATTACCAAACGGATTAAGTTTCTTTCGGAAATGGAGTTTGAAGATGGAACAAAAGAAATAGGGATTGAGTTTGCAGCAATGGATGTGGCTTTTCATCCAGCACTGAATTTCAGGGGTGGAATTGTTATGAATCCTATCGGAGCTTTCAATCAGAACCATGATGGCCCTAAATGGGAGTTTGTTGAGCGTCCGGACGTTGCTGTAAATATGTTACCTGCCACTTGGTCAAATGCTGGATTCGGAGTGTACGGGAAAACATTCAAGGGCAATTGGGTGCTTGGTTATGAAGCTTATTTAACCAACGGTTTTGATAATAGTATAATTGACAATGAAGAAAACAAAACATTTTTACCAGCTAGTAAAGAGAATGATGAACGCTTCGAAGAAAGCAATAGTGGCAAAGCATTAATGACAGGAAAGGTAGCGATTAAAAACAGAAAGATTGGTGAAATAGGATTTTCCTATATGGGTGGTGTTTACAACAAATTTGAAGATGATGGTGTGACACTTGACAAAGAAAGAAGATTGGATGTTTTCGCTGTTGATCTGAATACAACAATAAAGAAGACTGGAACATATATTGTTGGTGAAGCCGTTTGGGTGATGGTAGATGTTCCTTCAACTTACACTCAACAATATGGAAATAAACAGCAAGGTGCATTTATTGATATTGTACAACCTGTTTTAAAAAGAAAAATGTTTGATTGGGATGATGCAGTTTTGAATATTTCTGCTCGTTTAGATTACGTTGATTGGAATGTTGGTAAATTCAATGAAACGAATACAGAAATTGGGGATGACCTTTGGGCAATCACACCAGCAATAAGTTTTCGCCCATCAGCACAAACGATTTTTCGCCTAAATTACCGTTATCAATGGCAAACGGACATACTTAATAATCCTCCTGCGAGAACCGCTTCATGGCTATTTGGGTTTAGTACTTATTTTTAGAAAAAGTTTAGTTGAATTTAAGACACCATGCTGGATTTTAATAATTGAGCATTAACCGCACATATTATTGTACTTAATGCCATTAATGCAGCTCCAAATGCAGGGCTAATAATTAAACCAGGTATAAATCCGGTAGCCAAAGGCAAGGCGACCAGATTGTATCCCGTAGCCCAAACTAAATTTTGAACCATTTTTCGATAAGTAGCTCTTCCAAATAATATGAGGTTAGCTATGTCTTTTGGATTGCTATCCACTAATACAATATCGGCTGTTTCAGCAGCAACATCAGTTCCCGAACCAATAGCTATTCCTACATCAGATTGAGCTAATGCAGGAGCATCATTTACGCCATCACCTGTCATGGCTACAAATTCACCCTTTGCTTGCAATTCCTTAATTTTATCTTGTTTCTGTTCGGGTAACACTTCTGCCATGAAGTTGTCTAAATGTAATTCGTTTGCTACGGATTGAGCTACCTTATGATTATCACCTGTGAGTAACGAACACTTTATCCCTTTTTCTTGAAGGGTTTTTATAGCTCCGAATGAACTTTCTCTAATCTGATCAGCAAAAGTGATGTATCCGATTAATTTACCATCCACGATAGTGAAAATTTTGGTTTCTATGGAATTGTCATTGTCATCAGGAGCTTTGATTTTTAGCTTATCAAGCAAAACGAATCCCCCAGCTTGTACCTTCTTCCCCTCAACTATCCCACTTACTCCAATTCCAGCATGGTATTCAAAATCAATAACACCAGGATAATCTATACCTAATTCTTTAACTTTTCTCACTAACCCTTTAGAAATGTGGTGTTCGGAGGGGCTTTCTACTGCTGTTACGAGTTTAAGTAAATCATTTTCAGAGTAATTATTATCTAGTACTTCAACTTTTGTTACTTCATGAGATCCCTTAGTTAATGTCCCGGTTTTATCAAAAACAATAGTCGATATTTTACGTGCGTTTTCAAATGCAGTTCTATTTCGGATTAAAAGACCATTTTTTGCCGATATACTTGTAGAAATAGATGCTACTAAAGGAACCGCTAGCCCTAATGCATGTGGACAACAAATTACCATTACAGTTACCATTCTTTCCAGTGCAAAGGATAATTCTTTACCCATTGCCAACCATGTAAAGAAGGTTCCAAATCCAATAACTAAGGCAACCACCGTTAGCCATTTAGCTGCAACATCTGCTAAGCGTTGTGTTTTAGACTTTTGCTTTTGTGCGGATTGAACCATGGTTATCACTTTAGATAAATAGGTGTCTTCTCCAATTCCCTTCACCTTCACTTTTATGGCTCCACTACCATTAATAGCTCCACCAATTACTTCTTCATCAATTGATTTTCGCACAGGTTTGCTCTCACCTGTAAGCATAGATTCGTTCAAATCACTCTCGCCATCAACTATAACTCCATCCGCAGGAACTTTTTCTCCTGGTTTAATGAGGATAATATCATCTTGCTTGAGTTCGCTTATTTTTACCTTCATGATATGATCACCATGAACCAAATTGGCTTCATTAGGCATTAACGCTGCCAAAGCCTCTAAAGCTTTGCTAGCTCCAAGTATTGACTTCATTTCCAACCAGTGTCCTAAAAGCATTACGTCAATTAGAGTCGCTAATTCCCAAAAGAATGTTTTGCCTGTAAATCCAAAAATTACCGCCACACTGTAAAAATATGCTGCTGATATTGCAATTGCTATAAGGGTCATCATACCCGGAGTTTTCTTTTTTAACTCCTCGACTAAACCTTTCAAGAATGGCAACCCTCCATAAAAGAAGATGATACTTGCCAAAGCAAATAAAATATAATTATCACCATTAAATGTCCAATTGACTCCCATCCAACTCTGAATCATTGGAGACAAAAGCAATACTGGAAATGTTAGGAGAGAAGAAACCCAAAATCGCTTCTTAAAATCTTCTATCATCATTTTATGATGGTCGTGATGAGAATGACCATGTCCATGATCATGCTTCTCTTTTTCTTGGTGGTTGTGAGGTACTCCATCATGACCTTTATGATTGTGAGCTGAGTGATTGTTGTGTTTCATGTTTTAATTATTTTACCTCATTTAAAAATGATAAAATTGAATCAATCTGAGATTGGTTGATAGTAGCCTCTGAATGCAACCACAGATAGGAAGGTAAAGGCATTTTTCCCTTTTCGATTTGTTCTGTGATTGAACGTAGTTTATTCCGTTTTCTTCTCTCGGAATAGTTGCCAAATTCACTAAAGTTTAATTCTTCTTTTCCTTCTTCAACATGATGATCCATCATCAACCTGATAGGTTGAATATAGCTATACCAAGGGTAATTAGTATTGTTGCTATGACAGTCGTAACAAGAGTTTTTAAGGATATTCACTAGATTATCAGGAACATCATATACATACCTGAAATCAGCATCAGGGATGACCGCGTGTTTGTTTACATCAGCCGGAATGAATTGAATTCCGACTAATGCAATCAAACCAACAATTAAAAACCGTTTAAGTATTCTTTTCATTATTCAATCACTCGGTTCACTTTACCGCACTTTGGCATACTACTTCCCATATAGGGATTGCTAATTTCTTCTTTGCTACTTATCCAAATAGCTCCTTCGTTGTTATTTGCCATTGGGCAGAAATCTTCATATAATTTTTGTGAAGTACCTACAATTGAAATGAGGTCTTTTACATCAGTGCTTAGTGAAACTAAATGTTCCCGTTGATGACTTATCTCACCTGCATTTTTGGAAATATGTTCGGCATTTTCGATGGCACTTTCCAAAATTTCATTCACTTCTTTTTGTTCTTCTTCTGAAAGTCCTGACGCTTTAAATTCTTTTAAGGAAACCATTAACTTTTCAGAAGCATCTGCCGCACCAGAAGCCTCATCTTGAACAAGATTTTCATTCATAGCAAAATAATTTCTTAGAACAACTGATAGATCTCCTTTCATTTCACCCGTATTCGTAGATACATTTCTTTTTTCATCAATACTTCCATGTTCGTGATTAGAATGGTCATGCTCCATTCCTTCTTCATGATGATGGCTTCCGTTTTCCGTATTGGAATTGTTTCCGCAACTTGCCAGTATTAAGCTTCCGCCAATTAAGGCTATCATAAGTTTTAAATTGATTTTTTTCATTTTTTTGAGTTTTAATTATTTATAATGATGATTAATAAGACTATCAAAACAACTCCCCAAACCAATCTTTTTACCCAAATTTTAAAAGGAGAAGATGGAATGGAATCACCTGTTTGACAACAACTTTTCATTAATTAATGCTTGTGATTATGTTCCTCTTTTTTGCTTTCTGGTCTTTCGTACTGACAACAACCTGGTAAGCCATTATAGGTATCGTCAGTCGCTCTTACTTCATCTGTATCATAACCAACGTCAGCTATTTTCTGCTTGATTTCTTTTAAACTAATTACCTCTGAATCAAAGGTAACTTCCATCATTTTAGTCTCTTTGTTCCAGTCTGCTTTCTCTATACCTTTTACATTTTTTAGAGAAGCTTCTATGGTCTTTTCACACATTCCGCAATTCCCATATACTTTAAAAGTTTCTGTTTTATGGTTACCATGTACAACTTCCATATTCGTTGTCGATGTTGCCGATGCCATTTGATTAACTCCTAGAAGGGTTAATGCACTTAATAATCCGATTTTTACGATTTTTTTCTTCATGATATTTATTTTTGAACGTTATTAATTTCTTGTTTTACTTCCCCACATTTAATCATGGAAGTGCCGAAGTATGGGTTATTTATTTCTTTTTCAGTGCTCAACCATTCAGCACCTTTATCATTGTTCGCCATAGGGCAATAATCCACATAAACACGTTTGTCAATTGCACCAAATGTTTTGATTAACATTACCATTTGATCTGAAATGTTTTTAAATAGAACTCTCATTTTCCCAATTTCATCAGTACTTCCCGCTTTTCTAAGCTCTTTTTCTAACACACTACTATGCTTCATCCACACATTATGTGCTTCACCAGTAAACACTCCCATATTTACTTTTCTTAATACAGTACTCATATCTTTTGAAGCAGATACAGCGTTGTCTAGGTTGTCATTTACCAATGCATCTTTTAATTTGAAATAACTGTTGAACAAAGGATTTAATTCTTCTTTTGCTTTAGAGCTAATGGTAATACTTTTTGAATGAACGCTGTGATCGGTGTTTTGAGGCGTATTTCCCCCACCATGATTATGACCAGTCATCACAACTCCTCCTTCGGGATTCATCATACTTGGTTTACCAGCTAATTGGGCAGCAGCATCAATGCTAAATGTTCCATTCGTAGCTATTTCTTCACCGGGTTCTAACCCCGATTTAATAATATAGCTATCACCTAAAGCCGGACCGAGCGTCACTTCTTTCATCATAAAACTAATCCCTTTGGCATTGGTGATTTTAGTATAAACAACAGAGCGTTCTCCTGTCCACATAACTGCTGATTTAGGTACAATCAATGCCTCTTTTTCATTATGAATAGGACTTTCAATTGTACCTAAGACAAACATATCGGGTTTTAAACGCATACCAGGGTTGCTGATTTCTACACGAGCAGATGCAACACGGGTTTTAGGATTAATAACAGGATCAATAAAAGATATTTTACCATTAAAAGTTTCTCCAGGAATTGATTGTACCGTAAACTGAACTTTGTCCCCAGTTTTCACCCAAGGAATATCACTTTCATAAACATCAAACAAGACCCAAACTTTACTCAAGTTAGCCACTTCATAAATGGTTTGACCTTTCTTTATGTAGTCTCCTAAGTTTACTTTTTTGTTCAATATAATTCCAGAAACGTCAGCTAATATGGGAAACTGCTCCTGAACAACTCCACCTTCCAAAATTTGGTTAATCTGTTTTTCTGTTAGTTTCCAGTTTTTCAACTTTTCAACAGCAGCTTGATACAATCCCGGTTGTGTTTCTTTCATTTTTTGAGCTTCAAATAATTCTTCCTGAGCTGTAACCAATTCCGGGGAATAAACATAAGCGAGTACTTGCCCTTTTTGGATAGATTCACCCGTAAAACTCACAGTTAATTTTTCAATTCGACCTGGTATATGAGTTGATTGAGAGGTGATATTGCGTTCATCAGCCTTAATTTTTCCGTTCATTCTAACTTCTTTTATCGGTTTTCTTTTTGTGATAATAGAGGTTTGCACATTAGCCAATTGCATGGCAGTTGGAGACATTTTTATTTCCATTGGGTTATCTTCACTATCTCCTTCGTTAAAGAGAGGAATTAAATCCATTCCGCAAAGTGGACATTGCCCCGGTTCGTTTTGTCGAATTTGAGGGTGCATGGAGCATGTCCAAATAGTATTTTTAGAATTTTCATGTTTGTTTTCAGTGACTTGTTCATTGGAAGAACCTCCAAACATCATCCAGCCTAAGAACAAACCGATTGTGAGTGTTCCAAGTGCTACATATACGGTGTTTTTATTTATGTTTTTCATCTTATTCTGTTTTTGAAGTGAGATAATCCAGTTTAGCTAGTGCTACATAAAATGCTTTAGTAGCAGTAGCAGTAGCGATTTGATACTTTAATAATTCTTGTTGCATTCGAAGGATTTCTTCAAAGTCCTTACCTGAATTACTGTAAGCTGTTTCCAGCAATGAAATGGCTTGATTTGTTTTTAAAGTTTGAGCTTTATATAATTCAACAAGTTGTCGTGCCTTTTCCAGTTCGAACCATGCCATTTCATAATTTGAAACCAGCGTATTTTCTGTATTCGTTTTATAGTTCACAATGGCTTCTTGCTTGAATTGTGCTTCTTTGGTTGCTGCATTGTACTTTCTTCGATAGATGGGGATGCTCATGCTTATCATGGGCATAATTACATTCTTTCCATTATCCGGTACAACCATATCTGTGCGATCTCCAACAAATACGTAATCCAGACCTACTCCCAACTTCGGCAACCCTTGTTTTTTACTTAATTCTTCAGCTTCTTGAGCTGACTTCATTTTCAAATCAAGCGATTGCAACAAAGGGTGATTGGCTAACAAACTATCTTTTCGATAATTCAGCGGTATTTCAATTAAAGTAAGGTCTTGCTCAACCTGAATTACTAAAGAGTCAGGTCGATTAAGTAGTTTGTTAAACTGAACATTAAAAGGCTGGAGTTGATCTTGCAATAGTTTAATTTCAGTATCCGTGTTTTCAATCATTATGTCAACACGAATAACGTCAACCATGCTGCCTTTATCGTTTTTAAACCCTGTAGTTGCCAGTTGTTTGTAACTACTTAAAATAACCCTGTTTTCCTCTTGTAAACGAATCTTTTGATTCACTTCATATATTGGATACCAAGCAGATTTTACCTGCATATAAAGTTCGTTCTTAGCGTTTAGGAATTCCTGATACTTTGCTTCTGCTTGCAGGGCTTGAACATTTCCTGCTGTTTTAAGCGTTCCAAACCATGGGAACATTTGAGTAAGTCCAAGTTTTGCTTGTTGTGGTCCTAAACGAGTTTCAACAGGACTTATAAAATAGCCAAAGGAAAATGTAGGATCAGGCAAACTATTAACCTGCGCAACCTTTTGTAAAGCTGCTTCAAACTCGGCATATTTGGCTTTCAATAAAGGATTGTTTTCGCTAGCAATCTTTAAACTCTCTTCCAGAGTTTGAGCATTTATTCTCAAACCACTTAAAAGGAGTACTGTTATTATTAAAATATATCTTTTCATTTTGTTTCCTTTTTAAGTTTTCTTTCCTCTCTCCAACAATAAAGCACCGGTACAATAAAGTATGTAATAGATGCTACTATCATTCCTCCAAATGCCGGTATAGCCATTGGAATCATAATATCAGCGCCTCTACCTGTAGAAGTTAAAACCGGTAGCAAAGCGATAATAGTTGTAGCCGAAGTCATAACAGCAGGTTTAATTCTTCGTTGACCTGCAATCACTACCGCTTTTCTAATCCCTTCAAGCGTTGTTGTCTTGTTTTTTTCAAAACTTTGATCAAGATAAGTTCCCATCAACACACCATCATCTGTTGCAATTCCAAATAACGCAATGAAGCCAACCCACACAGCAACACTAAGGTTGATGGTTTGCATTTGGAACAAGTCTCTCATATTTGTATTTAGAATTTCAAAATTGAAGAACCAATCTTGTCCATATAACCATAACATCATAAAAGCTCCACTAAATGCCATAGCTATACCTGAAAAAATCATTAAAGAAGTACTAACAGATTTAAACTGGAAATAGAGGATTAAGAAAATAATAGCTAAAACCAGCGGAACAATAATTGCCAATCGTTTTTCCGCACGAACTTGATTTTCATAGCTTCCGGAAAACTTATAACTAACTCCTGAAGGAACGATCAAGTCCCCTTGATCTATTTTGTTTTGAATAAATCGTTGTGCTTCCTCCACCACATCTACTTCTGCATAACCTTCCTTTTTATCTAATAAGACATAGCCCAATAAGAAAGTGTTTTCACTTTTTATCATTTGTGGTCCACGTACATATTCGATATTTACTAATTCAATAAGTGGCACTTGAACACCAATAGGAGATGGAATTAACACTTTCTTCAATTTATCAGGGTCATCCCTTAGTTCTCTTGGATACCTTACTCGTACAGGAAAACGTTCTCTACCTTCAACGGTAGAGGTTATTTGCATGCCACCAATAGCAGTTTCAATCGTCTGCTGTACATCCTCTATGTTCAAACCATATCGAGAAATGGCATCTCTATCAATATTGAAATGCAGATAAGGTTTACCCACAATTCGGTCAGCAAAAACCGCCTCTGTTTTTACTGATGGAACCTCTTTAAGAATGGCTTCTAGCTCCAAGCCAAATTTTTCTATTGTCTTTAAATCTGGTCCAAATACTTTAATTCCCATTGGTGCACGCATACCTGTTTGTAACATGACTAATCGGGTTTCAATTGGTTGAAGTTTTGGAGCAGAAGTAACTCCCGGAATATTGGTTACTTTGACAATCTCATTCCAAATATCGTCTGGTGATTGTATATGACCTCTCCAGTTTCTAAAGTACAGACCGTTCGCATCAGGAATTAGTTCATCTTTTGAGATTCCTTGCTTTAAAGCATCTTCATTGAAAATAAGATCACCCGATGTTAACACAAACCGATTCTCTTTATCAACTTTAAATCTTTCTCTATGTCCTTTTTTATTAAGTAAGTATTCCGATTTATAGTTGATGATATTTTCATACATTGATATAGGAGCAGGATCCAATGCAGATTCAACTCTGCCCATTTTTCCAACTGCTAATTCCACCTCCGGTATATTAGCCAATAACATATCAAGTTGCTGAACAACCATTTTATTCTGTTCCATCCCTGCGTGAGGCATAGAGGTAGGCATTAACAAATAACTTCCTTCATCAAGTGATGGCATGAACTCTTTTCCCAGTCCTGGTAGAGAATGAGAAAGGCTTGACCATACATTTGTAGTCCGAATATTTACACCCACTTTATCAAAACCAGTAGCGACAAACCCAAACATGGAATTAAAGCCCATCCATACGGTTGTTCCAAATAAAATAACCGTAGCAGGTATGAGCAAGAATTTGACTTTATTCGCTAAACACCAGTTTAGTATTTTTACATAATACTTTTCGAGTAAATAAAATGCTCCAAGAATAACGCTAACAATCGCTGCGACAAATATGAAGTTCCATAGCAGTGATATTCCTGCACCTAAAGGCATCCAGTAGTTAGCTAGGAGCCATACCACTGAAACCACTGTTATGATTAGGGCTAAGTTTTTAGTGAAAAAATTCTGTTTTGGGCTATACTCAGTAATAAACCATGCTGCACCAAAAGCCATCAATGTAATACCACCCCAAACACTAATCCAAATCGCTGTTATTAATCCACCAACAATTAACAAAGCATTGATAAGTTTTCCTTTAGCATTTTTATTGATTTTTATTCCAAACACCCAGTGTGCTAAAGATGGTAATATGATTAACGTAACTATTAATGAGGCAATCAATGCGAATGTTTTGGTGTAAGCCAATGGTCTAAATAGTTTTCCTTCTGCTGCCTCCATGGTAAACACGGGAACAAAACTTACGATCGTAGTAGCTACGGCAGTAACAATAGCCGAGCTCACTTCAGCTGCTGCATTATAAATTGTATTGATTAATTTTTGACCAGGTGAAGCTTCGTCAACATGTTTAATAACATTTTCAGAGAGGACGATTCCTAAATCCACCATAGTACCAATTGCAATGGCGATACCTGAAAGTGCCACAATATTGGCATCTATACCAAAGTAACGCATGGCAATAAAAACCATCAAAACTGCAATAGGTAAAAGTGAAGAAATTAAAATAGAAGCCCTCAGATTCAACACCATTACAATTACTACAAGTATGGTAATGAGCAACTCCAATGAAAGAGCTTCTTCTAGTGTGCCTAATGTTTCATAAATTAATTCGGTTCTATCATAAAAAGGCACAATAGTTAATTGGCTTTCCACACCATTAGCCAAGGTTTTCTTAGGCAAGCCAGAAGCTATTTCCTTTATTTTTTCTTTTACATTATTTATAACATGTAATGGATTGGAACCATATCGAGCCACCACAACACCCCCAACAACTTCTGCACCGTCTTTATCAAGAAGTCCTCTTCTTGTAGCTGGTCCAAGTGAAACTACGCCAATATCTTTCACACGAATTGGAACATTGTCATGAACATCAACCACAGCTTTTTCGATATCTTCAATAGATTTGACATAACCTAAACCCCTAACTAGATATTCTGCTTTATTAATCTCTATGGTTTTTGCTCCTACATCACGGTTTGACTTTTTAACCGCCATCATTACTTTATGGAGGGGTATGTCATATATCCTGAGCGCATCTGGGTTAACGTCTATTTGATACTCCTGAACATAGCCACCTATGGAGGCTACTTCCGAAACACCATCAACCGCATTCAATCCATACTTCACATAAAAGTCCTGGGCGGTTCGTATTTCATGTAAATCCCATCCTCCAGTAGGATTACCTTCTTTATCTCTACCTTCTAAAGTGTACCAGTACACCTGCCCAAGCGCAGTAGCATCCGGTCCTAAAGCAGGTTGTACACCTTCAGGCAATAATCCAGAAGGAAGAGAATTGAGTTTTTCTAATATTCTAGATCTCGACCAATAGAAATCAATATCCTCATTGAAGATAATGTAGATACTACTAAAGCCGAAAATGGATGAGCTACGAACGGATTTCACCCCTGGAATACCAAGTAATGACGTAGTCAAAGGATAAGTGATTTGGTCTTCAATATCTTGCGGTGACCTCCCCATCCATTGGGTAAATACAATTTGTTGATTTTCACCAATATCAGGTATGGCATCAACAGGCACAGGATCAGAAGGCAGAGAGCCAATCTTCCATCCAAAGGGAGCGGTGACTAAACCCCAGCCAACAAACAATACAATTACAAGTATTGTGACTAATTTATTCTCTAGGAAATATTTTATTATTCTATTAAGCATATCATACTGTTAAATTGACAAATTTATAGTGTTGTCTTTCTATTATTAATGATTACCGGAATAGGGTAATTATTAATTGGAATAAGATAAAGGTCGATACAAGTGACCCAATCAATTCCTGTGATTCATTTATGAAAATGAACCATTAACAGTATATATTTTATATGCGAAATACTTGAAACAAGACGGATTTATCCTGTTCAATTAGTGGGGGGGAGTAGGCAATAAATGAGTTTGACTCCTCCTTAACGAAAAAATAGTTGTTTACATAAGTAACGATAAAGGCGGCTACAAACTTGAAATCTAAATTGGGAGAAACTACTACGGGATTGCTATAATCATCATCAACTGAAAGTGTTGTGTATTTGTTTTCACAACATCCCTTTTTTGTAATTCTTTGCTGATGATCTTCTTTGCCACATTTTTTCTCATCCATTTTAGCCATCCCACAATCCAAATTGTCATGACCAAATGAAATAGAGGACTTTACCGCTTTACCGCCACAATAATGCGTAGCAAATGTAACGCTCATGTTGGTTGTGAGCATTAAAATTGCAAGTAATATGGACAGAATTCGTTTCATTCTAAACTATCAAACGTAAATTTTACAAAAATATTTTGTTCATTTAATGATTTTTATAAGTAAATCAAAAATAGTCAAATGACTTTAGTCAATTGTTATATAATTCAGGTTAAGTTTTTCAAAATTTTGAACCTAAATTAAATAAAGCATCCATCCTGCCATTGCTACCATGGTCAAATCTTCCACTATGGTTACCGTACTCATTGGTAAGTTAAAAACATCACCTAAACAAGCACATTTTATTTTTTTCTTATCCAGGTTGCTTTTAATCACACCAATACTGCTGATGCCAAGAATAATGACAGTAGCCAAATTGGTTTCAAATGGTACAATATTAAGGAGGTATGATACACCCAATGCTAATTCAACGAACGGATAGATATAGCCCCATCCTTTCCATTTGACAGCAACAATATCATACATCCTGTAGGAGTTGGCAAACCCTTCTATATTCAAAAGCTTGAAGAAAGCAAATACAATAAAGAAACCCGCCATGAAGTATCTCATCCAAAGCATTGCCGAAAATTCTTCATAGGGATACTGAGTCAAAAAACTAACTCCTGCGATGAATGATACTATAAGGATTAAAGGTTTATAGGTGGTGATAGATTTTCCAGGTAGTTCTATTTCGTTATTTGATTCAGGTGTTATTTCTTCAATGGTATAGTTGCCCACTGCACGAAGTTTGCTATTTAATAGTTCGATAGAGACTTCTTTTTTTAAAGAAAGTACTCCTTCAGGTGCTTCCAGTTGTACTTTGGCAGACCCAACCTCTGGGATAGCTTCTAAAGTCTTCTTGACTTTAGCTACACAGCCTCCGCAGGTCATTCCTAATATGTTGTATTGTTTTTCCATACAACAAAGATCGTTAGGAAGCTAAATGTTTGTGTTACGAAATTCGGTAAATCTGTTTCAGGATTTTGACTAAATGGAATCCAAAGAACGGTGTCCGGGTTTACGTTGTTTTTTAAATTCGGTAGTGGTCATACCCGTTTCTTTTTTGAATTGTGAGGAAAGATGGGCTACACTGCTGTAATTCATTTGAAAGGCAATCTCGGATAAAGTTAACTCATCATAAAACAGCAGCTCTTTTACTTTTTCAATCTTTTGAGAAAGGATGAATTTCTCGATAGTGATTCCTTCTACGGACGAAAACAACCGACTCAGGTAACTGTAATCGTGATGTACTTGATCGCTCAATAAGGTAGAAAAATTACTGTGAACGGCTTCTTTGGAATAGTGTATGGTATCCACAATGATGGATTTTATTTTACCAATGAGTTTTGATTTGTTATCCTCCAGAAGTTCAAAGCCTTTTTCGGATAATCGTTCTTTCAATACCTCTTTTCTGTTTTTTTCTATTTCACTAGAAACAATAACTTCTCCTAATTGAATAGCAGTTACATCAATCTTTAAAGTATTGAAAATGTCCCTCACAGTGTCAATACACCGTGGACAAACCATATTTTTTATGTGGATTTTGTTCGACATTGCTAACAACAAGTTTTACTTTCTTGAATTGGTGGGCAAGGGGTAGAACCAAAGGAACAATAGACACAACAATCGCCTTCACTTGGTTTTAATACCTTATGACAGTTCTCACAATCATAAAAATACTGACAGGCATCAGTAGGCATTGTTTCCTTTTTTTGGTGTCCACAATTAGGGCAGGTAATCGTGGACTGTAATTCTATTTGTTTTTCAGCCATGTTCTTTTCTTTTAAATATGGTATAAACGAAGTTTTGCTCGGTTTCAAATGGCGTTTTATGAACCTCTTCAAAAGATTGAATAAGTTCGAAACTTTCATGAAACAAGCTTTGTAATTTTTCTTTAGAGTACTGTGTTATTTCTAGTCCGCTGCATTTTTTCGGTCCAGAAGCGGAAAATGTAGCAACAATAAGGTAGCCCTCTTTTTTGATAGCTTTACTCACAATATTTACATATTGTAGAATATCATTCTCGTGGATGAGAAAATGAAATGTTGCCCTATCATGCCAAAGGTTATATTGTTGTGGTGGCTGAAATTCTAAAATATCAGAAACGATCCATTGAATTTCAGTGGATTTCTGACCTAATTTAGATTTCGTTCTCTCTAAAGACTTGGCAGAAATATCGAGAACCGAAAGATTGGTAAATCCTTTATTAGATAACTCAGAAACCAAATTTGAATTTCCTCCTCCAATGTCTATAATTGAATCTTCTTTATCAAGGGATAGTGAATTTATTACGTTGAGAGATGTAACCGGTATTTCCTGATACCAGCTTACTTCTTGATCGCTTTTGGTTTCATATACGTTTTCCCAATGATCTTTACGTCTTTCCATTATTTCTGAGTTTCTATATTAATTACTTTATATCCCGTTTCCTTTTCAATTGTATGCGAAAGCTGATCAGGAGTTAATTTAGTTTTATCAAATTGTACAATAGCTTTTCCCGATTCATAAGAAACACTTGATTCAAAAACTCCTTTTAAAGAAGATAGTGCATGATTTACACTGTGTTCACATCCAGTACAAGTCATACCATCAATGGTTAGTGTAACCTTTGAAATGCTAGATTCTTTTATGATAATAGTTTTACTTTCACTTTCTGGAATGAATATGCCTGAATAGTAGGGAAAGGATAGCATTAACGCAGCAAAAATTGATATAATGCCCAAGAATTTTTTTGATTGCCAAAAGGACGGATTTTCATCTATTTCGCAATCGCAATTTATTTCTTTACGTGGTTTAAGCTTCTGAAACCAAGCAAATCCAATCACTAGAATTGTTACCGCTATTAAATAAGGTCTAGCAGGTTCAAGCCATGAAAAAGTAGAAGCCATTCCACTTGCTCCTGCTATAAGTGCAAGTACAGGGGTGATACAACATAAAGAAGCTGCAATAGCTGTAAATAGCCCCATGCCGATTAATTTGTTGCTACTTTTCTTCATTGCTCTATTAAGTTTTTAATTGTACCATTTGTAAGGACACTCATAACAGTTTCAAGATATTTCTCCGTTAAAGAATAATAAATTACTGTACCTTCTCTTTCACTGGAGATAATCCCTCTGTCCTTTAGTTTTCTTAGTTGTTGAGATATGGCAGGAACAGTCATTCCAAGAATATCGCTCAAATCACAAACGCAAAGTCTATTCTCAGACTGAATTAGATATAGGATCTTGATGCGTGTATCATTTCCAATTAGTCCAATAATTGTAGCCAAGTCAGAAAGATCAGAACCTACATTTTCAATCTTATTTTTACAACGGCTAATTTGATTTTCATCCGCCAAAGCTCTTATGCAAGTTGATTCCATATTTATTTTCTTTATACAAAAGTAATCTAATTAAACTATTTAAGCAAACGCTTAAATATAAAATAAGTTATAAGTAGTTGTTGCTGTGAGGATAAGTCTATAACCATTTATATAGCTACTCCTACAAGCTTTGCATGGTGGAGAATTATGTCCACATCCTGCATAATAAAGTTCGATATTTGTCGGTTTCCTTGTACTAAAACCTTTCATAGAAATATGGAAGGTTTTTTTGTTTTATAACCTAAACGATGTATTACATCTATACCCTATTTTCCTCTAAATTAAATCGTTACTATACAGGGACAACAGATAACCTTGAGAGAAGACTTGAAGAATACAATTCAAAACATTATGAAAACGCATTTACAACAAAAGGTATTCCTTGAGAGTTAATGTTATCCTATCAATGTAAGTCTAGCGATAGTGCATATACATTAGAAGCTTTTATAAAAAGAATGAAATCAAAGAAGTTCATCGAGAAAATAATAGCTGATCAAAAAATTATTATAGACATAGAATCAAAATTATAAGTAAATCGGAGGTCAACGTCAAAAGCTGGGGACCATTAACTTCTCCTATATTTTTTTCCGATACTTTTTTGAGCTGAAAAAAGTATCCAAAAACAGCTTTTTCAATTTTACAAGGAACTTTTTACGTTCCGTTTCACTTCACAAAAACCGCGGATAAATGTTGAACTACATGCTTTTTCCCTGCATCTCCATTTCATTACGATTTGGAACGCAATTCCGTTCCATTTACCGACTAGTTCTGTGCAAAATTGAAGTTACCGCTTCGAAGTTTGAAATTTTAGATCTGTTTTAAAACTTCAAAACTAACAAA
>Ga0228634_1000243_pt1 | contig 47108 bp, 39 predicted proteins | sample 42DmetaG_FD_190063 | JGI IMG/M metagenome (GOLD analysis project Ga0228634, IMG submission 190063) | Seawater microbial communities from Monterey Bay, California, United States - 42D | ecosystem: Environmental > Aquatic > Marine > Coastal | place: USA: California | collected 2016-09-27 | reverse complement strand
CGCAAACAACTGCCTTCTGGCACGCATATGGGAGCCGCTATTAGGTCTTAGCGATTTTTCGCCCGCGCAAATAGCGATCGGCGCTCCAACCAAAAACACGCCAGTCGAATCCGCTGATCACTTCCCCGCGATCACACCGATTAAGCGGTTTCGCACTGTATGCCGCGTATCCGAAGATCAGATGCGAATCATTACAGAGCAACTGGCACCCACACTTGCCGAAGAAAAAGCAAATGAAGATACTCAAGACAAAGAGCGCCAACTGTCGAAACTGCTAGGGACTCTTAGCCACGCTTTTCTCGAAGCATTCTGTCTCAGCGCCTTCGATCCCGAGGTAACCCTCCATGCTTTAGCGCCCCGCTGGCGGCGCAAACTGATCAGACTCGGTGTCGACGAAGCGCAGGCAGAGGCTCGAATAGTGGAAACGCAGCGGGAACTTTTGCGCTGTCTCAATGGCTCGAATAGGTGGGTTTTTGATAGCGTCGGCGTACAAGCTGAATGCGAACTCAAGCTCGCTACGAGTGAGCGCCAAGGCGATGAGGAGTATCATAAACACCGAGTTGTCGACCGCACCTTAGTCGTCAATGAAGAACGCTGGATTATCGACTTCAAGACCTCTCACAAACATGAGGCGCAAACTGAAGAAGAATTTATTGCCTCACAGAAAGAAGAATATCGGCCACAGTTGGAGAGCTATGGCGAATTATTTAGAGGGTTCGAAGACACGCCACAGCGTCTTGCGCTACTGCTAACCTCGATCGATGCGCTCGTTGAGCTGTGATCAATCCTTATTCTAATTCGGCGTCAGCAACAGCGAAAATGCCCGGCGCGTTTCGAAGATAACCTTTGTAGTCGAGCCCGAAACCGAATACAAACCTGTCTTCTATCTGCAGACCAATGCACTCTGCGCGCGCGCCATGGATTCGGCGCTCGTGCAGTTTTTCGACAAGCACGGCACCGTAAGCCTTTGTAGCGCCTTGCTCGAGAGCATAATCGCAAACTGCTTTAAGCGTATTGCCTTCATCGAGTATGTCGTCCACTACAATAACAGGCCTGCCCGCTAACCGCTCTCGAGGATAGCTTAACCAATTGAGCTCCCCTCCCCTCACTTCATCTCGATAACGGGTAGCGTGCAGATAGTCAATCTGCAATGGAAAATCTAAAAGCGGCGCCAAGCGCCCCGTGAGTATCAGCCCGCCATTCATAACACAGAGTAGCAAAGGATCGCTGCCTGCAAGATCGCGCGCAATCTTCTCTGCCATGCGCACAATCGCAGCATCGCAAGCTTTGTCATCAAACAGACACGTTGCCGTTTGGCGTATGCGCTCAATATCCAAAGTGTCGGCATGTAGCGCGTTCAAAATCATGACTGGGCGGCCTGAACTAATTGAATCTTATCTAAGCCATCGATAGTGCGAGTCGGGAATGCAAAATCGGCGTCGTGTTTATGAACAATGTCGATAATTTTCAACATGACATCCTGTTTGATCTCATGGAACTCAATCCAGTTCGTTGTCTTCGTAAACGTGTAGATAAAGAAATCGAGCGAGGATGCTGAATACGACACGAAGTTGACGATCAATGTATGAGACGCATCTATCGCTTCGTGCGATTGCAGCATTGCTTTCACTTCATTAACAATCACGCCCATTTTCGACGCGTCGCTATAGCGAATGCCAATTGTCTCTTTGATACGACGATTGGTCATACGCGAGGGGTTCTCGAGCGCCAGTTTATTAAACAATGAATTGGGAATATACAATGGCCGTTTATCGAAGGTTCTTACCACGGTAAGTCGCCAGCCTATTGTTTCAACCGTGCCCTCGATCTCTCTATCGGGCGAGCGTATCCAGTCGCCAATCGCAAAAGGCCTATCAAGGTAAATCATCAGACCGCCAAAAAAATTGGCCAGCAGGTCTTGTGCAGCAAAACCAACGGCAATACCACCAACTCCACCGAATGCCAACAGTGCCGTAATTTGTATTCCGAGCGTGGGTAGTAACACCAAGATCGCCGAGATTACGACAGACAATCGCAGCAGCTTTGCCAATGCAATTAGCGTCGTTGGGTCTAGTGAGGTTTGAGTTGGGTTTTCACCAGCAAGAATCTTGCGCCGGATTCTTTCTTCGGCCAGAGAAATGAAGCGCACCAAAAACCAAGCCATGAGTATGACCAGCGCAACCTGCCGAGCCAGATTAATGTTTTCCACGGAGAATAAAGAATTGTCGATATAGCCGTCGCTCACGCCGATTGCAGCTAGCAGGCCAAACACTAAAATTAGCGAACTCAGTGGCCGCTTAGCCGCCTCGAGTAACGCATCGTCCCAAACATTAGCGGTTTTTTCGAAATGCCTTGCAAGAACCACTAACGCACGCATCGCTATTAATCTAAATAGCAGTGTTAGCGTGACAATAAGGAATAGCTCTGCACCCCAGTCTAATTCACGGAGCGTCTCTACTGAAAAATAATCTTGCATCGGTCTACCTTTTCGAAGAATTCAGCCTAACTAACCGGCAATGATTTTATTATTTGAATCGCTCGAGACCATCGCGACGAATCAGCAAAGTGATAGTTAACTATCTCCTCGTTACGGGCCATTTCCGCAAGACGTCGGTCAGAGGCTTCGTTCCTTTGCTCGGGATTGTTCTCGAGATAATCGGCAACTCGTCGAGCAGCCTCGCTGTCGTTGCAGACCAGTACCATATCGCAGCCCGCTGCGAGCGCTAGCTGCGCTCTGACCTCAACGCTGCCCACGCCATGTGCCGCATCCATCGTCAAATCGTCGCTAAAAATCACACCATTAAAGGCCAATTGATCACGAAGAATGTCCTGCAACCAAAAGGGAGAGAAGCCTGCACACTGGGCGTCTACTTGCGGGTAAATCACATGGGCAGGCATTATGCCACCTAGCGAGGTTGCCAGCGCCTTAAACGGCACAAGATCATGTGCTTCGATTTGTTCAAAAGCACGCCGGTCGACAGGCAGTTCAACGTGGGAATCTGCGTCGACTGTCCCGTGGCCCGGGAAATGCTTTCCGGTTGCCGCCATTCCCGCGGAGCGCATGCCCTCTACATACCTTAGTGCAAGCGCGCATAGTTGTTCGGGGTCTGAGGAAAATGCCCTATCTGCAATAACGCGACTCGTTTCACTAAAGACATCGAGAACCGGCGCAAAGCTGAAGTCCACTCCGATAGCCACAAGCTCGGCGGCCATCGCCCATCCGCACTCTTCGGCTGCCTCAAGACCTGCCGCTTCGTCCTGACAGAACAGCATGCCGAGGCGCGCCAAAGCAGGGAGCGAAAGAAAACCTTCGCGAAATCGCTGCACCCGCCCGCCTTCTTGGTCTACGGCAATCAACAAGGACGGATTGATTCCCCGCACAGCACGGATCAGCGCAGTAACTTGGCTCTTGGTTTGGTAATTACGCGAAAATAGGATGAGACCGCCAACACTGCTGCGCTTTAGCAGATTTTCATCTGCAGCACTTAACTGTGCTCCCTCAATACTTACCATCAACGCTCCCCTCGGTGGGGGCTTGCGCGATGCGCTTAACGAGTCTTTAACGTTAATGTTCTTACACTCCAAATATCTACTATGTCGGGATTATCCCATAGCGTTGCATCGAGTTGAACGTAAAGCCATGGCTGAATTAATTGCTTGCCACACACTCTTTACTGTATATAATCACAGCTGTTGATAAACACAGGAGAAACCCATGTTAAAGCTTACCCTCCGCCAGCAGCAGATACTTAATTACATAAAAGACTATCTCTCTGAAACAGGCTACCCGCCGACTCGGTCCGAGATAGCCCAAAAAATGGGCTTTCGCTCTCCCAATGCGGCCGAGGATCATTTGCGCGCATTAGCAAGAAAAGGGGCCATCGAAATCCAACCCGGTGCTTCTAGGGGCTTACGATTACCGATCAATGAGCAACTAGGCCTCCCAATCATCGGGCAAGTTGCCGCAGGCAGCCCGATTCTCGCTCAGGAATCTATTTCCGAATACTGCGACATTCCACCGACGTTGTTCACCCCACATGCCGACTATCTCCTTACGGTTAAGGGTATGAGTATGATCAACGTAGGTATATTCGAAGACGACCTGCTCGCTGTCCATAAAACCGACAGGGCCAACGATGGAGACATCATCGTCGCGAGAATAGACGAGGAAGTAACGGTCAAACGCCTCAAAAAAGGAAAAACGCCATATACTCTCAGCCTAATTGCCGAGAATCCAGATTTCGCGCCAATTGAGGTGGATGTAAGACTCAACGAGTTCGCAATCGAGGGCATAAGCGTCGGCGTGATACGACGCCACTAGGGGCACAGGCCACAGAAACTAAAAACGCCCGCCGCCGAATCCGGCTGCGGGCGTGTTCAGACTGATCAATCTGGTTTCGCGAATTGCTCAGTGGCTTCTAACGCCGAATGAGCCACCAGTTAGTCTGTTCATTTTAGCGCTTGCTTTACGCCTTCTTTACGCCTTCTTTACCGCTTTTTTGCGACCCTCTTCACAGCCTTTTTGGCGACTTTTTTTACGGCTTTCTTCACTGCCTTTTTGACTGCTTTCTTCGGGCCAGCCTCGCCGCTGCCCTCTTCCTTCCAGGCACCACCGGTATAGAAGGCTTTCCAACCCGACGCCTTCTTGTCTATTTCGCTCTGAACATAAATTTCAGCAGTCTTACGGCTATAGCGAACGATGCTCGGATTACCCACATCGTCTGCTGCTGGTGCGTCCATCAGATACGCGTACTTTGGGTCTATCTCAGACGCATGGGGTAGCAGCTCCGCCACGAGTGGTGCTCTTGTCTCACGGTTCCGCGGGAATTGACTCGCAGCGAGGAATAATCCCGCCGCGCCATCGCGCAAAATATAATGATCGTCCACTGTTTCGCACTGCAACTCAGGCATCGGTACCGGATCCATTTTAGGCGGCGCCGCTTGACCGTTACGCAAGAGCTTGCGAGTGTTCTTACAGGACTCATTACTACAGCCGAAATACTTGCCGAACCGACCAGTTTTAAGCTGCATATCCTTCGAACATTTATCGCACTCGATGATAGGACCATCGTAACCGCGAATCTTAAATTCGCCGCTCTCGACCTCGAATCCGCTGCAATCGGGATTATTGCCGCAGACGTGCAATTTGCGCCCTTCGTCGAGGAGATAACTATCCATCGCGGTGTTACACAGCCCACAGCGGTGCTTTTTGCGCAGTAGGACGTTTTCAGCAGCCTCAGCCTCCTCCGCGGTATCGGTGCGAATCGCATCCTCACCAGGGGTCAGGTTAATCGTTTGTTTACATCGCTCCTTAGGAGGCAACGCATAACCGGAACAGCCAAGAAAGACCCCGGTCGAGGCGGTACGAATCTGCATATTGCGCCCGCAATTTGGGCATTCGATATCGGTTTCGGTCGGATCGTTCGTGCGCATCCCGCCGTCGGCAGTTTCAGCGAGCGCTAATTCAATGGTGAAGCGCTCATAGAATTCGTTAAGCAGCACTTTCCAGTTCTTTTCGCCCGAGGCGACCGCATCGAGAGACTCTTCCATCTTCGCGGTAAAGTCGTAATCCATCAGATCAGCAAAACTTTCGATCAACCTTTCGGCAACAATATCGCCCATTTTGAGCGCATAGAATCGCTTGTTCTCCACGCGTGCATAGCCGCGGTCCTGGATTGTCGAAATAATCGCTGCGTAAGTCGATGGCCGGCCAATCGCCTTTTTCTCGAGTTCTTTAACGAGGCTCGCTTCGGTAAATCTCGGCGGCGGCTTGGTAAAATTTTGCTGTGGCATGAGCTCATTAAGCGCGAGCTTATCGCCTTCTGTCACCGACGGCAGTACCACATCCTCATCTTTCGAAGGCATCGCCCGTAAGTATCCATCGAACTGCATAATCCGACCTTTAACTCGCAATTCGAAATCGGCAGCCCCGATGCTAATGCTCGAACTTAGGTAGCGAGCTGGCGGCATTTGACAGGCAACGAAATATTGCCAGATCAGTGTGTAAAGCCGCACCGCATCGGGCTCCATCTGATTGAGGAGCGTTTCGGTCATGCGCACATCAGTCGGGCGAATGGCTTCGTGGGCCTCTTGAGCGCCCTCTTTCGAGCTGTAGAAGAGCGGCTTTTCGGGCAGATACTCGGGGCCAAATTTTTTCCCAATGTAATCTCTGCACATCGCGATAGCATCGCCACTTAGATGTGTCGAGTCGGTACGCATATACGTTATGTAGCCGGCCTCATAGAGGCGCTGCGCCATCATCATTGTCTTTTTAACGCCAAAACCAAGCCGCGTGCTCGCTGCCTGCTGAAGTGTGGACGTAATGAGAGGCGGTTTCGGTTTCGATGACGTCGGCTTGTCGTCGCGCTTAAGCACAGTAAAGTCGCTCGCCTGCAATATTTCTAGCGCCGAATCCGTTTCCTGCTTGCTGGTTGGGCGAAAGTTAGCACCCGCCTGTTTAACCACTTGGCAACGCAACGCTTCGGCCTTACCTGTTTCTAATGCAGCGAACACTTCCCAAAATTCGTCAGGAATAAACGCCCTAATCTCGCGCTCTCGCTCGACAACTAAGCGAACGGCTACTGATTGCACACGCCCCGCGGATAGGCCACGGGCGACTTTCGCCCAGAGCAGCGGCGACACCATGAAACCGACTACTCGGTCGAGAAAGCGGCGTGCTTGCTGCGCCTCGACATAGCGCATGTCTAATTCACCCGGCTTAGAGAAAGCCTCTTGAATCGCGCGCTGGGTAATCTCGTTAAAAACCACCCGCTTGTAGCGACTTTCGTCACCGCCAATAGATTCCTTGAGATGCCAGGCTATCGCCTCTCCCTCGCGGTCCAAATCCGTCGCGAGATAGATTGTGTCGGCGGTCTTCGCCAGCTTTTGCAGCTCCGAGACCACCTTCTCTTTACCCGGCAAGACTTCATACCTTGCAGCCCAATCGTGGTCTGGGTCGATACCCATCCGCTTAACGAGCTGCTCTTTTGCCTTCTTCTTTTTATAGGCAACTTTTTCGTCGGGCGCGAGTTTACGCGTCTTTGCAGCGGCGGCGGCGCGCGCTTTGGGATCAACGGGCTTCGCTGACCCTGAGGTCGGAAGATCGCGGATATGCCCCACGCTCGATTTGACGATAAAGTCGGAACCGAGGTACTTATTAATAGTTTTCGCCTTCGCTGGCGATTCGACTATTACTAATGATTTGGACATAAACGCAACTCTTAGGGCAGTAGGCCGAGGCCGGAAGTGCGCGAGTATATAAGGAAGGGTTGTGGGTCGGTCAAGTGTTTACGCAAATTAGCGTGTAACCGATGAACAGAAACTTAGGCTATCTATCGCAATAAATGCGCGAGATAGCCTGCGATGACGGGGCTTTCCGAGTTAGTGGATACACCAAATTTGTTCAAGCAACATCCACGGTCCAGCCAAATTCATCTTCGGCTTCGCCTTTTTGAATACCGACAAGCAGATCATAGAGCTGCTGCATAACGGGACCGACGTGCTCTGGATCACCTATATCATGCCAATCACCATCGAACCAGATCTTACCAACCGGTGATAGAACCGCTGCGGTGCCACACGCCGCCGCTTCGCTAAATTGATCGATCTCTTTGCGCAATTCAATCGGCCGCTCCTGAACCGTGAGACCGAGCTTTTTCTCAGCAAGCGTCATAATCGAGCGGCGAGTAATGCTCGGCAAGATCGCGTCAGACTTCGGCGTCACCACGGTGCCGTCTTGCAAGACAACAACAATATTGGCAGATCCAGCCTCGTCTATGAAGCGCCGCTCTCTTGAGTCAAGGTAGAGTGCCTCGTTGGCGCCAAGCTCTTGCGCTCGCTTAGTGGCGAGCAAGCCACCCGCATAGTTAGCCCCTGCCTTATAGCTTCCTGTTCCACTTGGGGCTGCCCGATCCATCTCTGAAACCGCTAATTTGATCGTTCCGAGCCCAGCCGTTTTATAGTACGGACCAACCGGCGACACGAATACCCTAAACTCGTAAGACTGCGCAGGCTTAAGGCCGAGGTTTTCCCCTACGCCGATAAGCATCGGACGAATATAGAGGGACGCCCCTGATCCATAGGGAGGCACCCAAGAAGCATTCGCCCTGACCGTGTCGCGCACTGCGCGCACAAACATCTCTTCTGGGATGTGCGGCATGAGCAGACGCTCGGCAGTTCGCCCCATCCTCTGCGCGTTGAGATCGGGCCTGAACAAAAGAATACGGCCGTCTGGCGCCGTTTGCGCTTTCATCCCCTCGAAACACTGTTGCGCGTAATGTATAGAGGGAGCACCTTCGTGGATCGCGATAAATTCATCGCTAATCATCTCACCTTCGTTCCAAGCGCCATCACGCCAAACGGCGCGAAAGCGAAAATCTGTTTTCTTGTATTGGAATCCTAACTCTGACCAATTAAGGGACTGCTTTTGATCGCTTGCGTTCACGCTTAATTCCTATTCTTTGCCTGTTTATTATCAACATATTATCAGCTATCGATCAGCCAAACGCTAGCCACTCCAGCGATCGAATTGGCACACGCTTGATACGTAAAGCAGGTTTCGTGCAGCACTCCCCTAAGCTACACTAGCCTCACAATTGGGCCACGGTCGAGTCCAAGCCATGACGTTGATTGAGCGCACACAATGAACCACCCCTTTTCCTCCCTCGTCGATATCGGCGCCAATCTTACGCATGACTCTTTCGATACCGACTTTGATCAAGTGATCGAGCGCGCACAGGCAGCGGGCGTGAAGACGATTATGCTTACCGGCACCGATCTCAGCACCTCGCAACAGGCAGCGCAGTACAGCAAGCAACAACCCACTGTGTTTCGCAGTACGGCAGGCTTCCACCCCCATGTAGCAAATCAATGGGATTCTGAGGCAAGCGCAGTTATTCGTGAATTAGTCGGCCGCGACGAGGTCGTCGCAATAGGTGAATGCGGCCTCGATTTCAATCGAGATTTCTCACTGCGCGAGACCCAACTGCAGGTTTTCGAAGAACACCTTAAGATTGCTGAGTTTGCACAAAAGCCCCTCTTTCTGCATCAGAGAGAAGCACATGAGCCCTTCTTTGCATTGCTCGAAAGATACCGAGATAGAATCAAAGGTGGCGTGGTGCACTGCTTTACTGATAGCAAAGCAGCTCTGGATGACTATTTGGCCTTAGATATGTACATCGGCATTACCGGCTGGGTATGCGATGAGAGGCGAGGCGCAGAACTGCAGGAAATCGTTAAATACATTCCACCGGACAGGCTATTGATAGAAACCGATGCACCTTATTTACTGCCTCGCACTCTCAGACCAAAACCTAAATCACGACGCAACGAGCCTTGTCATCTTGTTGAAGTCGTCAGAATGCTCGCACAGTGTACGGGTCGGGAAGCAGAACAAATAGCAGAAGAATCGACGCGCAACGCGCATCGGCTTTTCGGCTTGCCAATAGACAACACAGGCACTTGATCCTCGCGTTAAGTGGTCTCGCCTGCCTTATAGACGTCAACTGCTCCAGCCAGAAAGTGAACTAGCTGCTCTTCACCGAAAGGCCAGCCTAACTCTACGTCATCGCAGACTCTTTTAAATACCGGTATTCGAATCCCGTAGGTCTCAACAAGCGCTGCATCGTCCGCAATATCTATGACATCAACTGCCAATTCGGCGCGCTGGGAGTGCGCAACCGAACCAAGCATTTGTTCTGCCTGTTCACAAAGGTGACATCCCAGCGTCGTAAAAAAAAGAAGGTCTGCCGGCCTGTCGAAGGGCGACTCATGCTCATCACCTGACTCACCCATTGTTCGTCTCCCGCTGCGAGTTTTTGTCAGAGCTAGAATGCGTTGCCGAAATTTCCTTGAGCGCACTTTCGATCAGCGCAGGTCCCTCATAAATAAAGCCAGAATACAGCTGCACTAGATCAGCGCCGGCCTCCAAACGGGCGACGGCATCAGACGCTGTCATGATTCCACCGACGCCGATAATCGCCATGTTATCGCCTACTAAACGTTTGATCTGGCGCAGTGTCGCGCAGGCTTTTTCAGTCAGTGGCGCCCCGCTCAATCCGCCTGTTTCAGTGGCATGGTTACTTCCCTGTACACGTTCGCGATCGAATGTCGTATTCGTCGCAATTACACCCTCTATTTCATGAGCAAGAAGTTTGGAGCAGCACAGCTTAAGTTCATCCTCAGACATATCGGGCGCAAGCTTTACAGCAAGCGGCACAAAGCGCGAATGCGCTTTCTCAAGCTTGGTACGCTCGGAAACCAAAGCACTCAGCAAACTATCAAGCTCTTCGCCATATTGCAGCGAACGCAGCCCCGGCGTATTGGGTGACGAGATATTGATGGCAATATAATCCGCCACCGAATAGCTTTTTCGGAGCCCGATGAGATAGTCCTCATTCGCATCACTAATTGGCGTGTCGGCATTCTTGCCTATATTCACACCTACAATGCCCTTCCTGTGACGACTTTCAAGCCGACTGAGCAGATGGTCAATACCCTTATTGTTGAATCCCAAGCGATTGATAATGGCGCGCTCATTGGCGAGCCGAAACATTCTTGGCTTAGGGTTCCCAGGCTGAGGCCGAGGCGTGACAGTACCAAGCTCGAGCCAGCCAAAACCGAGAGCCTGCAGCGCATCAGCATAGTCGGCATTTTTATCGAGCCCCGCGGCAAGGCCAACAACATGCGGAAAGTCGATACCCATGACGGTTTTGGGTACTGCATATTTTTTTGTCTTTGCAGCAAGAATCCCCAACAAGCCGACGCGCTCCCCTACGCTCATCGCTTGCAGCGCGATGTCATGCGAAAGCTCTGCGGGCAGCCTGAAAAGCAGACTCCTAATCAATTTGTACACACTCTCTCCCTGCTCAATTTTGTTAACAAATATATCGTTAAGCCAAACGTTTTAGTTCGCGTAACGCAACGGTAATCATCGCCAGATCTGGTGTCTTCTCGGCGCGCAGGCGTGAAAACACACTTTTTGTTCTACTGATTGCAAAGGCATTGCTTTGAAACCACGCGTCAACTCGCTTACTCAACCCCTTCTGGCTGCGAGTTTCTTCAAGCAGCTTCTTTGCCAGCACCCTTTGACGCCAAGCCAAATCGTCGATCGCGCTAGCTCTCAGTCGCGACTCCCAGCTATTCGTTGGCGTAACCCCGCTGATTAGCTCGCCCAACCAATCGAGACGTAACGCGTCACCTATAAGGTAATAAGTACTTATCATTGTTGCTAAGCTTTCCGACACGCTTTGTGACACATCGATCAAACTAAAAACAGGGGCCAAGAATGAGTACTTAGCAACGCTGTCGGCAAGCTCTTTGGGCAAGCCGGCCTTAACAAGAGCATCCTTGTTAGCCGCAAACTTCTTTTCAAGATTTTTGGGTAGACCCGCAGGAAGCATCGCAACCATAGCTTTAACACCGATCGCAAACGGCTTAATCTCCACGACCAAATCCTCTGTCGCGGGTCGATTTCGCAACAACCAACGCGTCGCATCGCGCACGAGCTTAATAAGAGCCAGCATGGTCTCGTCTTGATAAGACGACGCAACAGAGTAATCGAGAGATTCAATCGATTGCCATTGCGACTCAGCATCGAGCGCCTCTATCGCAAGAATAGACGCTCGTACAACGTCAGCAAGGCTCGCAGACGAGCCCGCCATCAGCTCGAAGACAAAATAAGCGCCGACCCGATTGACTAAGTAATTAGCCAACTGCGTTGCCATCAACTCATTGCGTAAAGGGTGCTGATCTATCGCATCAGCGTAACGCGCAACTAAAGATTCAGGGAACGCTTTGAATAAATGCTTCTGCAGAAGCGGGTCCTTCAAATAAGAAGCCGTGACCAGTTCGGCTTTTAGATACATTTTCATGTAAGACGTAGCGACCGCGAGCTCTGGTCGCGACGGGTTTAACCGAGCATTAGCTCTCTGTTCGAGCTGTTCGGCACTTGGAAGAAATTCGATTTCACGATCGAGTCCCGCGTTTGATTCAAGAAAACCAACAAGGTCGTTAAACTCTTTGCAGCCAAGTTCTGGGTCCGAAAAGCTCAGCGCTAGGGTTTGTACTTGTCGGTAATTGTTTTCTAAAACGAGCGCGGCAACCTCCTCGGTCATACTCTCAAGTAAGACACTACGCTGAGCCTCGGCGTCGGCTTGCGCTTTAGCGGAACGGGTTGGCGCTTTGTTAGCAACCTCGTTAAGCAATATCTTAATATTGACCTCGTGATCAGAACAATCGACACCCGCAGAGTTGTCAATAAAATCGGTAAACGAGGCGCCACCTTTGAGGCCGAACTCTATGCGTGACAATTGAGTCATGCCTAAATTTCCCCCTTCGCCTATAGTCTTGCAGCGAAGATCGCGCGCGTCTACACGCAGCGAGTCATTAGCTTTGTCACCCACAGCAGCATCGCTCTCGGTAACACTTTTCACATACGTGCCAATGCCGCCGTTCCAGAGGAGATCAACGGGTGCTTTTAACATCGCTGAAATGAGTTGATCCGGCGTAAGCGATTTCGCCTCTGTCGCAAATGCGATGCGCATTTCGTCGGTGAGTACGATGAACTTTAAACTCCGCTCGAAGACACCTCCTCCACGCGATATCAAGTCGCTTTTGTAATCAGTCCACGAAGATCCGGAATGTTTGAATAAGCGCCTGCGCTCTCGAAAACTCGCCGCGGCGTCTGGGGTTGGGTCGACAAAAATATGCTGATGATTGAACGCGCCTCTAAGCAAAGTTTTTGCCGACAGCAGCATGCCGTTGCCAAACACATCGCCAGACATGTCGCCAATGCCTATGACACTGAACTCTTCCTTTTGGATATCGATGCCGCGTTCCCTAAAATTTCGCTGCACAGAAATCCATGCGCCCTTCGCGGTAATTCCCATCGCCTTGTGGTCGTAACCATTGCTTCCACCTGACGCAAACCCGTCGCCTAACCAAAAGCCGTAGCTTGCCGCAATGCCGTTTGCGATATCTGAGAAAGTCGCTGTTCCTTTGTCGGCCGCAACAACCAGATAGGGGTCATCCTCATCGAGGCGCACAACGCGGTCTGGCGGGACTAGCATTCCGTCCTTGAGATTATCAGTAATATCTAACAATCCAGCGATAAACGTTTCATAGGCCCTAATGCCTCTGGCCTGAAACTCAGCGCGATTGGCCACCGGCGTCGCATCTTTTACAACAAATCCGCCTTTCGCCCCGACAGGCACAATGACGGAATTTTTCACTTGCTGCGCCTTAACTAAGCCCAACACCTCTGTACGGTAATCTTCACGCCTGTCCGACCAACGCAGGCCGCCGCGGGCGACTTTTCCGCCGCGCAGATGCACGCCTTCGACCTTGCTCGAATAAACAAAAATCTCAAACTTAGGCAATGGCTTTGGCACACCCTCAATACGCTGCGGCTCGAACTTGAATGAAAAATAGTCCTTCAGCTCGCCCGTAGCACCGAGTTGGAAAAAGTTAGTCCTTAGCATCGCATCGATAAGACCAAGATAAGCGCGCAGCACACTGTCCTCCGAAAGATTAGACACGCCATCGATTGCTTTGACGATTCGAGCCCGAACTTTCGCTACCAAACGTTTGCTTTTGTTAGGCTGAAACAGCGCAGTGAATAACTCGATTAAATCGCTCGAAATTTTCGGATGAGACGACAGGGTCTCGGCAATAAAACTCTGGGAGTAATCGAAGCGGATTTGCTTGAGGTAAGCACCGAGCGCACGCAGTAACGCTGCCTGTCGCCAGCTTAGCCCTGAATTAAGAACCAAGGCATTATAGGAGTCGTCTTCGACCCGCGCAGACCATATCGCGTAAAAAGCCTGTTCAAAAAACTCTCTACCCTCGGCACTTAATGGCGAATTCGACTCGCTACGATAAACCAAGAAATCGTGAAGCCATATTCGCGGCCCAAGTTCGCTCGACTCGAGTGCGCAGTTACCTCGCAGAGGATAGGTACTCTCGCTAATAATACGCAGACCCAGATTTTCCAAAATCGGGTCGACATCAGACAGCATGAGCTGGCTTTCTAAACTAAAAAGCTTAAAGCTAAACTCTGCGCGTTCTGCTTGTGATTCCCTTAGATTTACAGCAACGTCGCCGGAACTCGCCACGGCGTTAATAAACCGCACATCCTCCACAGCTTCAGCAGCGGTGTACGCTTCTTTATAGGCTGATGAGAAACACTCCGCGAACTGCTCGTATTGTTGCTGCGCCTCGTCTTCGGTGCCGACTTCACGTAGACGCTCCATGAAATCTTCTTCCCAGGGGCGTATGAGTTCGACAATTTCTTTTTCTAGCGCATTCTGATCGATCTTAAGCGCTCTGATGGACGGCACTCTAAATACCAGATGAATGCGCGCCTGCGAAGATTCGGAAAGATAAGTATTAAAGTCAACATCTTCAGCTTGGAGTCTTTGCTGAAGTAGTGACTGAATCGCTAATCGCGATTTAGTATTAAATAGCTCACGTGGGATATAAACCAGACACGAAACGAAGCGACCATAGAAATCTTTGCGGACAAATAATTTGCTGGTGCCAGTGTCGCGGATTTTGGTTATACCAATGGCGATATCTAAGAGCGCCTTACTGCTAACCTGAAACAACTCGTCTCGTGGAAAGGTATTGATGACCTGCAGCAGGTCTTTCATGTTGTGGCCATTCTTTGTATAGCCAGAATTCTCTAGCGCACGACTCACTTTTTTTCTCAGCAAGGGAATCGACAGCGCTTCTCTAAAATAGACAGACGACGTGTAGAGTCCGAGGAAACGGTGCATGTGAGTCACTTGCCCCGCCTTGTCGAACTCTTTAACCAAAACGTAATCGTAGTAAGCAGGACGGTGTACCTTAGAACGTTTCGAAGATTTCGCGAAACTAAGTAACTTCGGCCTGCGGATAAAATCGGCCGCGGCTCCGGGCAGAGAACTAACCTTCGTTTGCGACTTGAGTTCGGACTTGTAGCGCGAGACTCCTAACAGTGAATCTGACTCGAGCTCAATGATGCTTTCACCCGCTTTCTCGCGTATGCGGTATTTCTCGTAGCCCAAAAACGTAAAGTGGTTATCGATAAGCCATCCGATAAATTCGATAGACTCAGCGACGTTTTCCTCTGATACAGGCAGGTATTCGGCATTGGTGAGCAGGTTACGGCGAAGATTAGCCGCCGCCGAGGTCATCTCTTTGTAGTTGCCGACTGCAGCACTGACGTGATTGAGGGCGTCGCGGAGCTCTGATTCGATCGGCTTCGAACGCTCTACCCCCCATCGTGCGCAGGTGATGCTACAAAAAGATTCAGCGCTGTAATCATCGTCGCTCGACGTGGCGATGCCTATTAGCTGTCCAAAGCGGCCTAAACTATCCTTCGATGCGCCTGTTTTACGCCTACCGCTAAACAACACCGTGTTACGTACTGTTTTAATCGTAGCGCCCGAACGCAGCAGCGCTTGGCGGAGTGAATCTACGATAAAAGGCTTGTCGTCGAGCAGCACCCGAACGACAGTCGTTGGCAATTGTCTGCCATTCTCCTCGAGCAGCCCCTCTTCAAAGGCGATGATCGGGCGACTAGATTTGCGCTCTTGGACGAAATGCCAGGCCTGAACAATGTCAGCAATAATCAACTCAGAAGATTTAACAGCAGAGTCATTCGATGAGGTATTCCCGAGATAACGTTTGGTGAAGCGGTGTAAAAGATCATCTTTCGCGGCTGACTTGCCACCTAAAGCCAAAGTTACTGCAGCTAAAATTGTGTCTAACTGTAACTCACGAGAACGTGATTCCTTGCTCATTGCCTACCTTCTCCACAACTTAGTTGGACCTGAACGCTTGGCTCAGCCAGCACTCACCCACTCTGGCTCGAGGCGCGCCTAGACATCCAGTTGAAAACGGTTAAAATCGATGACCTTGCAAAAAAGCCCCACTATTTGAGACTTTACACTATGAGCCACCACGGAATAATAACAGAACTCAGGGAATGGTTATCGACGCAGATTATAGGTCAGGAGCGCCTAATAGATCGCCTGCTTATTGCACTTCTCGCGGATGGTCACCTGCTCGTAGAAGGCGCACCAGGGCTTGCAAAGACCAAGGCGATCAAGGACCTGTCGAAAGCCGTCGAAGGCGATTTCCACCGCATCCAATTTACCCCAGACCTATTGCCAAGTGACATTACTGGCACTGAGGTGTTTCGCCCGGAAGATGGCTCGTTCCGCTTCCAAAAGGGCCCAATTTTCCACAATCTTGTCCTCGCCGACGAGATTAACCGAGCGCCGGCAAAAGTGCAGTCAGCTTTACTCGAGGCAATGGCAGAGCATCAGGTTAGTGTTGGGCGCGAGTCTTTCACCTTGCCACCTCTCTTCCTAGTCATGGCAACCCAGAATCCGATCGAGCAAGAAGGCACCTACCCGCTGCCCGAGGCGCAGCTCGACCGTTTCCTCATGCATGTAGCGATAGGCTATCCCGACGCTTCTGCCGAACGCGACATTCTTAAGTTAGTCCGCAGCGAAGCCGCCAATGTCGCGACTGAGGTGCCGAAGGAAATTCCACAAGACAGCCTTTTTGAGGCACGACAAGAAATTCTTGCGATGCACATGGCACCGGAGGTTGAGGAGTACATTATCCAGCTAATCATGGCGACTCGTGAGCCTGCGCAATACGGAGAAGACCTTGCCGGCTGGCTTGAATACGGCGCAAGCCCTCGGGGCACCATCTCCCTCGACCGCTGTGCGCGCGCACATGCGTGGATTCAGGGCCGTGATTTCGTCAGCCCAGACGACGTACAAGACGTGCTCTTCGATGTACTTCGTCATCGCATCTTGCTCAGCTTCGAGGCGGAAGCGAGCGGCATAACCCCAGACCAAGTCTTGGAGACTATCCGTCAGCGCGTACCATCCGCTTAAGCCGAGAGTCTCAGAGAGCTAACCAATGGTCGCTAAATCGAAGCTCGATCCACAGCACGAGCGCTATCGAAGTCGAGGTGCGTTAATCACGCTGCCGCAGATGCTAATACAAAGACAGGCCGCGAAAGCGCTTGCCTATGTGTCCCACGCGCGTTCGATAGCGGGAATTTCGGGACTGCATTTATCCAAGATACGCGGCAGAGGTATCGATTTCGAAGAATTTCGCCCGTATCAAGCCGGTGACGATATTAGACTGATCGACTGGCGCGCCACTGCACGTACCGGCCGTGCCGTTACCAAAGTCTTCCGCGAAGAGCGCGAACGTCCGGTGATTATTGCGGTAGATCAATGCTCGAGCATGTTTTTTGGCAGCCAAGTCGCGTTCAAATCGGTTATCGCCGCGCAGGCCGCAGCGCTCTTTTGCTGGCTTGCAATAGACAATGGCGATCGCGTTGGCGGACTGGTTTTCTCGGACACCGACGCCAGCCTCGTCCGGCCGAAGCGCTCTCGTCGCTCGGCGCTACACTTGCTCAACCAGATTTTTACGTTTAACCAGAAGTTAAATGCGAAGAAAGAACACACGCCCGACTCAGAGCCGCAAGCTGCCGACTTTAAACCCGGCCTCGCGCACGCCCTAGGGCAGATACGCCGCATAACCAAACCCGGCAGCACGCTTTACGTAATCTCCGATTTTGCCACCCTCGACGAGACAGCATTGCAGTACCTAAATCAGCTCTCGCGCCATAACAACGTAGTTTGCTGCATGGTTTACGATGCACTCGAGGAGAGTCTTCCAACACCTGGTGTTTACAGCATTACCGATGGTTCGAGCAAAGGCTCAATCAATACACACAGCAGCAAAGCGCGCTCGCGCTACAAACTGCAATTTGAAGAGCGCGTGGCAACGATAGAATCAGATCTCGAACGCCTTAAAATTCGTTTGATTAAACTACGCACCAATCAACTCGTCGTGGAGCAAGTCCGAGAATGGATAGCGAAGAACTCCTAGCACAGCTAGCCGATATTCGACTGCCGGGCGAGATTAGCTGGTGGCCCCCAGCACCTGGGTGGTGGATACTCGCGGCGCTAGTACTCGTCAGCAGCATCTTCGCGTGGCGTGCTTATGCACGCGCACGTGACACGAAATTACTGCTTAGATTCGCCCTTGCAGAGCTCGAACGTTGCATGACAAATTACAGACAGCAGGCTGCCGGCAACGGTTCTATAGCAGGGCTTAATTTGCTCAATGCAACCAACAGCGTGCTCCGCCGTGTCGCACTCTTTCATAATCCTCATTCGGCTATCGCAAGCCTCAGCGGCGAAGACTGGGCACAGTTTCTGTCGCTTTCATCAACAAGCGCATCTCCACTGCTCACCGATTCTTTGCGCGAAGGATTTGCAGGTGGGCGTTTCCAGCGCGAGCTGACAGTAGATGCAGAGGCACTTCACGCCTTCGCAACCGGCTGGATTAAAGACCAATATAGCCGAGTTGGCGACACGCAACCGCCGACAGGCGCCTCTGACGTCTCGCCCTCTCGCACGGAGGCAAACGCCTAATGTTAGAGCTTACTTGGCCTTGGGTTTTCGTCCTGCTGCCCCTGCCGTATCTCGTGTACAGGCTCGCGACGCGCGCGCCGCGTCAAGACGCGGCTCTCTATGTCCCATTCTTTAGCATGCTAACGCGCCTCCAATCAGACAGCGAGAACATCAGCAATGGCCGGATATTGTCGGTTACCCTCTGCACAGTCATTTGGTTGCTTCTAGTTGCAGCTGGCACGCGTCCTCAATGGCTTGGTGATCCGGTTGAGCTTCCTTCCAATGGACGCGACCTGATGCTTTCAGTCGATATCTCCGGATCGATGGAAGCGCAAGATATGGTTATTGGTAATCGCCAGGTGTCGAGAATTTCCGTCGTCAAACGCGTCATAAGCGATTTCGTCGAACGTCGCGAGGGCGATCGGCTTGGCCTGATATTGTTCGCGGCTCACGCCTACATTCAAGCGCCACTTACCTTCGACCGCGAAACCGTGGGGACGCTACTCGAAGAAGCCGACATCGGCATAATCGAAGAATCGGCCACTGCGATAGGTGAATCTATTGGCTTGGGCGTAAAGCATCTGCGCACTCGCCCCGAGAATAGCCGCGTTTTAGTCTTGCTCACTGACGGCGTTAACAACTCAGGTGAGATAGATCCGCTGCAAGCTGGTCAGCTTGCAGCAATCGAAGGCATAAAAATTTATACAATAGGTGTCGGCGCAGACCAAGTTATTCAGCGTTCGTTCTTCGGCGCTCGCGCAATAAACCCCTCTGCCGAGCTCGATGAAGCCGTACTGACTCAGATAGCAGAAGCGACGGGTGGGCGTTATTTCCGTGCTCGCGATGTGAATGACCTCGTCGAGATCTATGAAGAGCTCGACAGGCTCGAAGCGATAGAGCAAGACGATCAAACCTACAGACCGACTAAAGTATTGTTCTTCTGGCCGCTGGGCGCCGCACTCATGCTCAGCTTTTTGCTCGCACTGCTGACCATACCTTGGAGACTACTGTTCGGCATTGCTCCGCGCGGGACAGTTGATGAGTACACTCAGGAGGCTCACTGATATGGAGCTTCTCATTCCCGTAAGCCTGATCGAGAATTTCCACTTCTTGCGCCCTCTTTGGTTGCTCGCGCTTATTCCAGCAGTTTTACTGCTAGCCGCTCTCTGGCGGCTTAACAGCAATGTGACTGCGTGGGACAGAGCGATTGATCAAGACTTACTACCCTATCTGCTGGATCGCAGTAAAAACGCCTCTCAGCGCACACCGCTTGTCTTACTCTTGTTGGTTTGGTTGCTCACGAGCCTCGCTCTTGCGGGTCCGGTTTGGGAAAAGCTGCCGCAGCCGGTTCAAAAGCGCGAAGATGCGCTCGTCATCGTCCTCGACCTCTCCTTGTCGATGTTTGCACCCGATCACAGTCCAAGCCGCGTCGACCTCGCAAAACGCAAGCTGCGTGACATTCTCGCGCTGCGCAGCGAAGGTCAAACTGCGCTCGTCGTCTACGCCGGTGACGCGCATGCAGTGACTCCTCTCACCGACGATGTCGTTACCATTGAAGCACTCGTACCCTCGTTAAACCCCAACATCATGCCTTTGTTCGGCAGCAATCCGGTCGAGGCGCTTGAGTTGGCTATCAGCCTTCTCAAGAACACCGATGGGGGCAGTGGCAAAATATTGCTAATGACCGATGGAATCGCCGGCTTCGACGAAGAACAGCGCATAGCCGATTTGCTCGACGGCACCGATAACGAACTCTTGGTAATGGGAATCGGCACCGAAGAAGGCGCACCTATTCGCACCAACGATGGCAATTTCTTAACCGATGAGCGCGGCACCATTATCGTCCCACGCCTCAATAAAAACCTGCTAACCTCGCTAGCCAACCGCGTAGGTGGGCGCTACCACGATATCCAACTAGCCGATTCTGACCTTGCTTATTTGCTGAGTGACATTAATCCACTTGGCGAGGAGTCTTTATCCGATGTCGAAGAAGAGTTCGATGTTTGGTATGAAATAGGTCCGTGGCTGCTTCTCTTAGTGCTTCCCCTTGCAGCACTCAGTTTCCGTCGCGGCTGGCTATTCTTGCTTCCCCTCTCTGTTAGCCTTGCGCTTGTGACGCCTTCACAGCAGACCTATGCCGCAGACTTTGGCCCCACAGTCGATATCCAAATCAATGACGAAGGACAGCCTTTGCCTGACGAGGCCGAAGAGCAAGGCTTCAGCTTCGCCGAAGCTTGGAAGGGATTGTGGATGACACGCGATCAACGCGCAGCAGCCGCCTTTGCGCGTGACGAACATAGCAAGGCAGCAAGCCTATTCGAGAACAACGATTGGCGCGGCTCTTCTTCTTACCGAGGCGGCAATTATGAGGCAGCCGTCGCAGCGTTTGCAGCTAATGCCAGCGCCGATGGGCATTACAATCGCGGCAACGCGCTTGCCAAAAGCGGCAATTACGCCGAGGCGATCACTGCCTACAATCTCGCCTTAGCGCTTGATGAGCAACACGACGATGCGATCAAGAATAAAGAAATCGTTGAGCAGCTTTTAGAGCAGCAGCAAGCCGAAGAAGGCGAACAAGAAGAAGGCGACAGCGAAGAAAGCGACTCGGAACAAAGCTCAGAAAGCGAATCTGAGCAGCAGGAAGAAAGTAGCGAGCAGCAAGATCAAGAGAGCCAAGAAGGCAATCAAGACGAACAAGAACAACAAGAACAGCAGCAACAACAAGCGCCAGAGGACCAGGAAAATTCCGAGTCTAACAGCGAACAGAACACACCTAACGAGACCGAGAACGATGAGTTCGAAGAGCAACAAGCGCTCGAACAATGGCTGCGTCGCATCGATGATGATCCGGGAGAATTACTCCGACGAAAATTCCGCTATCAGTACCGACAGCGACAGCTCAATGGAACTGCAAACTCAAATCAGAGCGGTGGCCAAATATGGTAAGACTAATCTCCGCCGTCCTCTTCGCCTTTGCTGTGTTTGCGACTCAGGCGTTTGCTCAGCAGATAGAACTTAGCGTCGATCGTAACGAACTGGCGCGCGGGGAAACGCTAACCCTCACTATTCGAGTTTATGATCAACGCCAAGGTATGCAGCTAGATCTCACTCCATTGACTCAGGATTTCGACGTTCTCGGCACGCGCACCTCGAGTCAAATACGCAGCATTAATGGCGTAACCGAGTCTTGGACAGACTATGTCATCACCTTGTTCCCGGAGAAAGAAGGCGAGCTCACTATCCCAGCGCTGTCGATACTAAATCAAACCACCGACCCAATCTCGATAAACGTGGTGAATGCCGGACCGCGCTCTAATCAGGGTGGCGACGATCTTTATCTCGAAATCGAAGTCAATAAAGACAGTGTCTATGTACAAGAACAGCTGCTGTTTACCGTGCGCCTTTTCTACACGATTAACGGAATCCGCAATCCGGTTTTTACCGAACTCGAGATGGAAGACACTGTCACTCAGCTGATCGGCTCTCCTAATCAGTACGAACGCTTGATAGACGGTGAGCGTTTTGGCGTTTACGAAAAACGCTACGTCATCTTCCCTCAGCGCAGCGGCCCACTCCAAATCCCAGACATTCTGTTCCGAGGAGAAGTAACCGACGGGTCGAGTAATTTCGTTTTTCGCAACATGAATACGCGCAGAGTCACAGCGTTTATCGAGGGCATAACCATTGAGGTTAAAGAGCGGCCTGCGTCTTTGCCCAGAGGCGAGGGCTGGTTGCCAGTGACTGGCCTTGCGCTCGAAGAGACGTGGTCTGGTGACTTAGGCGCATTGAAAGTAGGCGACAGCGTTGTTCGCACTCTCACCCTCAGAGCCGAGGGTTTAGATGGCGCGGTGCTGCCGCCTTTCTCGCCGGAGAATGTCAAAGGATTGAATCTCTATCCAGACCCCGCGGATATTTCACGCACCTTCGTCGATGGCAGCATAGTAGGTACACGTATCGAGACTACTACCTATGTCGCCCTCGAGGCCGGAGTCATTGAAGTGCCTTCGCTGGATATAGCCTGGTGGGATGTTAATTCCGACTCCGCGCGCACAACATCGTTGCCCGCTACTCGCTTCGAAGTTGCTACAGTCGAGGGTGTCTTGCCTTCGGAACAAGCGATTGCCAGCACACAAGAGATTCAAGCGCTCTTGGAGCCAGAGCCTCTAGTCGATCAAGCGATGATAGACGCGCAGGCCGAGGCTGAATTTATAGCGATCGATGGTGGCCTCGTTCGATGGACGCAGTGGCTGTTGATCGCATTCGTGCTACTGCTTATTGCAATAATGGGTAAGCGTCGGTTCGGTGCTGCAAGCCAGCAGCTTTTTGCCGACTGGCGGGCGGCGCAATCCCCTGCTGCTAACGAGAAAGCTGCTTTTGCCGCGTTGAATGCGGCCTGCGCCTCGTCCAGCAACAAAGCGATTCGCGATGCGCTCATTACCTGGGCTAATCATTATTGCGCTGCTGAGATTAGAAGCATGGAGGACTTAGTACGGATGAGTCCTTCGCAAGAACTCACAGAGCAAGCAAAATCTCTGCAGTCGACGCTTTTTAATCCCCTGTCTGGAACACTTTTTGACAGCGCTCAGTTGAGGGCGTTAACTAAGAAGCTACGGCAAGCGAAACGCGTAGCGAGTCGCCGGCGTGAGCGCGAAGTGAAATATCAGCTTCCGTCTCTCTATAAAAGTTAACCAGACCAATGAGTTCCTCGCGCCTAGTCTATTCAACTGCCAGCGGCCCCGTAGGCCAGGCCTGCTCGAAATGCGGTAAGCAGTTGCGAAAATGTCAGTGCGTGAAACAGACACCCTCAGCGCCTAGCGATGGAATAATTAGAATCGGTCGTGAGACTAAAGGCAGAAAAGGCAAAGGGGTTTGCCTGATAAGCGGTGTGCCGCTTAAAGGCGAGGAGTTAGCGAGCCTTGCCAAGACCCTCAAGGCCCTGTGTGGCACCGGAGGCACCGTGAAAGACGGGGTTATTGAGATCCAAGGCGACCATAGGGAAGCCTTGAAAGCGGCGCTCGAGAAGCGCTTCGACAAGGTTAAATTAGCTGGCGGCTAAATATCATTATTGATATCGGCGATCTGCGCTCCCGAGTCATTCCCTTTGCCAGCCTTCTTTTCGGCCTTTGACAATTTAGCGTGATCATTGCGTTTGGTCTCAAGGCGCCGTAAGTAAATCTCATCGACATCGCCGGTCACGTACTCGCCATTGAAGACCGAGCATTCGAAGGCTGAGATCTCGGGGTTGCCTTCAGAAGCCGCGGAAATTAAGTCTTCTAGGTTTTGATAAATCAGCCAATCCGCACCAATCGCCTCTTGCACTTCAAGCTCGGTCTTACCCGATGCGATTAGCTCTGCTGCTGCGGGCATGTCGATACCATACACGTTCGGGAAGCGAATGGCGGGCGCTGCTGAGGCAAAATAAACTTTGTTGGCGCCTGCATCACGCGCCATCTGGATAATTTGCTTGCAGGTCGTTCCGCGTACAATCGAGTCATCAACGAGTAAGACGTTTTTACCCCTAAACTCTAGGTCTATCGCATTCAGCTTTTGTCGAACACTTTTATGACGTTGACTCTGGCCCGGCATAATGAATGTGCGCCCGATGTAGCGATTCTTAACGAATCCCTCTCGATACTTAACACCCAGCCTATTAGCAAGTTCGAGTGCAGAGGTGCGACTCGTATCAGGAATCGGGATGATAACGTCGATATCATGATCGGGCCGCTCGGCGAGCAGTTTATCGGCAAGCTTCTCACCCATACGCAGCCGTGCTTTATAGACAGAAATACCGTCCATTAGAGAGTCTGGTCGTGCGAAATAAACGTGTTCGAATATGCATGGGGCATGCTCGCCGGGCTCTGTGCATACCTGGGTATGCAGCATCCCCTTCGCGTCGACATAGACTGCCTCACCCGGCGCGACATCCCGCTCTATTGTAAAACCCTGAGAGTCTAACGCGACGCTTTCAGAGGCGATCATGTATTCACGGCCAGATCCGTCGGCTTTTTCGCGATAACCATAAACCAATGGCCTAATGCCATTACGATCGCGAAAGCCCACAATGCCATAGCCGGTGATCATCACCAGTGCAGCAAAACCGCCACGACAGCGATTGTGAACGCCGGCTACCGCCGCAAAAATATCCTCGGGAAGAGGCTTCATTTTGTTTCGACGCTGCAATTCATGTGCAAAAATATTAAGCAGCACTTCGGAGTCAGAGTCAGTATTGATATGCCGAAGGTCTTCTTTGAAGAGATCTCGGCTGAGCTCTTTGGTATTCGTAAGATTACCATTGTGAGCCAAGGCTAATCCGTAGGGGCTGTTGACATAGAATGGCTGCGCGAGTGCTGGGCTAGAAGAGCCAGCGGTTGGATAGCGCACATGCCCTATTCCCATCTGGCCGGTAAGCCTGCGCATATGGCGCGTGCGGAAGACATCTTTTACAAGGCCGTTGTCTTTGCGTAAGTTCAGTTTGCCGTTATCACAGGTCATAATACCTGCCGCGTCTTGGCCTCTGTGCTGGAGTACGGTCAATGTGTCGTAGAGACAGACACCGATATCATTATCAGATACAACACCCACTAAGCCGCACATATTTCTCTCCAGAGACTTCGAACGAGATTTAAATTTTACACTACACGCTGCGAATCCGCGCGCGTTAAAAGCATTAAAACGAGAGCCTAGATCACCTTGCCCCGTTCTTCCGAGGCAGCAACAGGCTGTAAATATTCAGCAGCAACTGCCATCGCTTCTTGAGCCCTGGCAATCGCAAGCGACTCAACCCAGAACTGTCTCGCACCCACGAAGGGCTCGGCGAAATAAATAACCACCATAAGCACCAGCACACCTCGAGCGAGACCGAACACGCCACCGAGCAATCTGTCGATAAGCCTGAGTCCCGTAAACGTAAGAAGCTTCTGCAGAAGCGCGATTAACCCGCTCCCAAGAATCATCACAGAAATAAACAAAACCGCGGAGGCAATGGCAAGGCGAACAACACCATTGTCGATAATACTTTCGAGCTGTAACGCAGCAAGGCCACTGTAGAGACGCACAGCGACGATAGCCAAAATCAGGGAGGCGATAGAAAAAACTTCTTTAACGATTCCGCGCCAGAGACCGAACATTCCTGACAAGGCGATTAAAGCGATTATCGCTAAATCGATTTGACCAATAGACTCAGCGAGGGCGGAAGGCATATTACCTTAGCTCCTCACGCTCATAGCGCTTGACCAACGGTGTCAGGTTAAGCTTCGCGGCGAGTTCAGTCAGCAAGCGGTCGGCTTCTGCTCTATAGATGACTGGCCCAACGAGAATCGTAGACATTTCGCGCCCGTCACGCTGTGACTTTCTTTCATAGGCCCTGTAGTCATCTGCTAAAAGCTCCCGCAGCAGCGAACTCGCGTTGCCAAGGTCGCCGAATGTGCCAAGTTGAACTACCCATCCGTCGGGCAAGCCAGCCGCATTTAGGCTCGGGTTAGCGTCCGCTTCAGCACCTCGGGCAATCTCTGCTTCCGCGACTGTACCTGCCTGAGATTCGGCGGTAGATAGCTGATTAGATTGAGGAAATTCAATAATTCGCGGTTCGCGTTCGCTGGAGTCGCTAGCATTACTAGCACTAACAGCGACGGCGGGGTTATCAACAACGGCGCGGCTAGGCACATCGCCAACCATAACGGGACGGCTTTGCTGCGGTTGCGGTAATAACGTGATAATCGGGCGTTCGGGGATGCGGCTCTCAACCTGCGGTTGGTAACTGCCCTCTCCGTCAAAGAGTTGTGGGAGGATAATCAGCGCGAGAGCCAGCAGGACGATGGTACCAACGACCCGTCTCTTGCGTCCTTTGCTTACCTCTTGAGGATCCTGCTGCAATGCCTCTGCCTCGCTCGATTTAGAGTCTCTATGTAATAGGCTTTCTAGCCTTGTATGCTACGCTTCAATTTACTCGACAGCTAGCTCATAGCGACCGAGGTCAGGCAATGCAGCAACCTCAGCTAGCGTATGAAAAGAGCCGGTAACAACGACGACCGCCTTCTCATTCGGGCCCTCATCACACGCAGCTCTATACGCGGGCAGGACCGCTTCGAAAAACTTAATCTCAGCAGTGGGAAGTGTGCTGCTAACCCGCTTGTTGATTTCTGTGGCAGCAAGAGCGCGAGCACCTTCGAAGGTGGCAATATACCAGATATCGACTAAGGGGTCTAAAGCCCGCACCATATCTTCGATATTCTTGTCTGCCATCGCAGCGAGCACTAAGCGAATTTTGAGTGGCTTACCCGGTGCAGGAAGCGACTCGGGGCTCTTAGCCGAGTAGCTCGCCATTAAACGCTGCGCGAGCAATTCAGCAGCTGCAACATTATGCGCCGCATCCAAAATGACCAAGCGACCGCTACCTAAGTCACGCCTCTTTTCGAAGCGGCCACCCAAATGCAGCCCTCTCAACGCATTGCGCAGAATCTCTGCAGCGGGAAGCGCGTTCAGGCATGCCAATGCCTGCAGCGCACCGACCACATTGTCGAGAAACAAATGGGGCAATGGCAATGCCTCGCGGCGCTGAATGCTACCGTTACAGCTCTGCCCCTCGAAACACCACTCATCTGTTGACGTGTGAGCGCTGAAGTGCGTGTCGATTATGAGCGGAGTAACCCCGAGAGACGCTGCGCGCGCCAAAACACTCGCGGGTGGATCGCGATCACAAAAGACGAAAGGCGTTGCAGCACGAAGAATACCCGCTTTTTCCGCGCCTATGTTCTCGCGCCCTTTGCCCAACCAATCTTCATGATCGAGTGCAATATTAGTAATGACACAGCAGTCCGGATCGATGAGATTAACCGCGTCTAGGCGGCCACCTAGGCCAACTTCGAGCAGCGCGAAGTCCACTTTTGCGTCGGCGAACAGCATCAGTGCGGCAAGTGTCGTAAATTCGAAATAGCTTAATGATTCGGGCTCTCGCTGCGCTTCTATGCGCGCAAAGCAGTTGACGATTGCCGCATCAGCCACCTCTTCACCCTGAAGGCGAATGCGCTCGCTGAATCGAAGGATATGCGGTGAGGTATAAGCGCCTGTCGAGTAACCCGATGCCCGCAGCACTGTCTCGAGGGTTTTTACCGTCGAACCTTTGCCGTTAGTGCCAGCGACCGTGATCACTTTCGGCGCTGGTTTAGAGAGCCCTAGGCGCGAAGCAACTCGGCTGACGCGTTCCAGACCGAGTTCGATTTCGCGCGGATGTATCTGAGAAATAAATGCGAGCCAATCATCTAGGCTCGCATCATCAAGTGGTGCTGCGTATTTAATAGGCGTCACTGTCGCCCTCTAGTTTGCAGAGTCTTGCTGATTCTCAGAGGCCAGAGGAGACAGACTGTCATTCTCTCCGACCGCATTCGCGCCCTTCTCTTCCGCGTCTGCCAAGGGCTCTTTCGCTCGTCGTGAGTGCATAAGCTTGTCCAGAAGAGAAGCTACTTTAGAGGGGATATCTCCTCGGGGCACAATCATATCAATCGCCCCATGCTCGAGAAGAAACTCGCTGCGCTGGAACCCTTCGGGCAGCTTTACTCGAACAGTTTGGCGGATGACATCAGGACCGGTGAAACCAACGAGGGCATTGGGTTCAGCAATATTGATATCCCCAAGCATCGCGAGACTCGCCGACACACCGCCGTAGACAGGGTCTACAAGAATTGAAATATACGGAAGCCGCATCTGCTTGAGGCTCTCAAGCGCGGCAGAGGTTTTAGCCATTTGCATCAATGAAATGAGCGCTTCCTGCATGCGCGCACCACCACTGGTTGAAAAACACACGAGCGGCAAACCCTCTGCTATGCAGGTGTTGACGGCCTGTGTGAATTTCTCACCAACTACCGCCCCCATCGAGCCACCGATGAAATTAAATTCAAAGGCAACGGTCACTAAGGGGTGACCTCCTAGGGTTCCGCGCATAGCGATTAATGCATCTTTCTCACCGGTCGCTTTTTGTGCTGCAGTGAGTCTATCTTTATAGCGTTTAAGGTCTTTAAACTTCAATAAATCGACAGGAGCAAGGTCGGCAAACAGCTCAGTTTGACTGCCTTCGTCGAGAAAAAGATCGAGGCGACGGCGGGCAGTTATACGCAGATGATGATCGCATTTAGGGCAAACGTCTGAGTTTTCGCTCAACGATTTTTCGTAAAGCATGGCGTCACAACGAGGGCATTTCTTCCAAACGCCCTCGGGCACTGCTGATTTCTTACCATCGCGAGAGCCGCTCGCAATCGAAGGTAATATCTTATCAATCCAACTCATCGACTCGTCCCTTGTAGAAGTCTTTAGTAGATCTTTTTTCTGCCGCTTATCTTGCGTCTTTTCTCTGCACGCCAGTTCTCTGGACGTTAGATCTCGTCTAACGCCCCGCGCGCGCTCTTAATTACCTCGGTCACGTGGGCCAATTGCTGCTCCGTCGCAGAATCATTCGAAGGCAATTTCTCGATGCGTTCGACCAGCGCACTCCCTATGATAACACCCTCTGACAGTGCGCCCATCGCGCGTGCACTATCAGCGTCTTTTATTCCAAAGCCTATAACGATTGGCAGCGCTGTCAGCTTTCTTAATTTATCAATACTCAATCGTACTGATTCAGTATCGAGTAGCGCGGCGCCGGTGACTCCCTTGAGAGAAACATAATACAAATAGCCGGTGCAACATGCCGCGATCTGCTCGCAGCGGGCATCGGTCGTAGTCGGCGCAACTAAGAAGATAGTGTCAATTTGCCTATCATGTAATACACCTCGCAGCGCATTCGATTCGCTAGGCGGCATATCTACCACCAGCACACCATCGACACCCACATGGCTCGCGCGATCGGCGAAAACCTCATAGCCCATAATCTCGACCGGATTGAGGTAGCCCATCAGCACTATCGGGGTGATTTTATCAACAGCTCGGAAGTCGGCGACAAGATCGAGCACTTTTGCGAGATTAGTGCCTCCTGCGATCGAGCGCTCCACACCTCGCTGGATAACCGGCCCATCTGAGCTTGGGTCACTAAACGGGACGCCGAGTTCGATTATATCAGCGCCTTCGGCTACAAGCTTATGGAGCAGCCTGAGGGTCGTCGGAAGATCTGGATCGCCAGCGACGACATAGGGTATTAATAACTTCCGGCCTTGCTGCGCGGCTGCTGCGCTTACTTCGCTAATGCGACTCATAGTATTCCTAACCTGTTCGTCTCTGCCTGGCAGTATCAAATTGCCCTGCGAGAAATATCCCTATTCTAAAGCGTAAGGCCTTCTAATTTCGCGACCGTCTGAATATCTTTATCGCCGCGGCCCGATAAATTAATGACGATTGATTGCTCCGGCGCCATAGTCGCCGCTAACCGCATTGCGTAGGCCACAGCATGCGCAGACTCAAGCGCCGGTATTATACCCTCAAGACGAGTCAATTGATGAAAAGCCTTCATGGCTTCCGCATCGGTCGCATTCACGTAATTCACTCGCTTGAGGTCTTTCAGCCAAGCGTGCTCGGGCCCAACGCCCGGGTAATCAAGCCCCGCAGAAACAGAATGGGTTTCCATTATTTGGCCACCCGAATCAGTCATCAGATAAGTCCGGTTTCCGTGCAATACGCCCGGAACACCAGCACTAAGCGGTGCAGCATGGCGCCCTGTTTCAACACCGTCGCCTCCCGCCTCGACGCCGTACATCGCCACAGACGAGTCGCTGAGGAATGGATGGAACATGCCAATTGCGTTGGAGCCACCGCCTACGCAGGCAACCAAAGCATCAGGCAGTTGTCCAATCTGTTCGAGTGACTGCTCGCGCGTCTCGCGTCCTATGATGCACTGAAAATCTCTGACTATCTGCGGGTAAGGATGCGGTCCGGCTACAGTGCCTATAATGTAATAAGTAGAATCTACGTTTGTCGCCCAGTCGCGCAGCGCCTCATTCATCGCATCTTTAAGCGTGCGCGATCCAGATTCCACAGAGACGACCGTCGCGCCAAGCAGCTTCATGCGGTAGACATTCGGCGCCTGTCGCTGAATATCTTCAGCGCCCATGTAGACGAAGCATTCAAGACCGAGGCGCGCCGCGACTGTAGCGCTGGCAACACCGTGCTGGCCGGCGCCAGTCTCGGCAATTATGCGCGTCTTGCCCATTCGCTTCGCGAGGAGTGCCTGACCGATAGTGTTATTTACCTTGTGTGCGCCGGTGTGGTTGAGGTCTTCACGCTTGAGGTAAATGCGTGCGCCACCTGCCGCAGCTGTGAGCCGCTCGGCTAAGTAAAGAGGCGAGGGTCGGCCGACATAGTATTTAAGGTCATAATCGTACTCCGCCCAAAACTCTGGGTCCTTCGACACTTCCTCATAAACCCGAGAGAGTTCCTCGACTGCGGCAATAAGAGTCTCTCCGACGAAAGTGCCGCCGTAAGGACCGAAATGGCCAAGGCTATCTGGACCTGCGAAACCAATTGAGTCTTGTTGTGTATCAGGCACGTCTTACTCCTTCAAAAAACTGCTTCATCTTGTTAATGTCTTTACGACCTTTCGTCGCCTCTATTCCGGAACTCACGTCGACCCCGAAAGGCGCTACGCGAGTAATCGCAGCCCCCACGTTTTCAGGATCCAGCCCTCCGGCCAATATCATTTTTTGTTTGCTCTTCGCACTCAACGCAGCGGCCTGCGACCAGTCGAAACTATGCCCTGTTCCGCCGTGATCCTGCGCATCAAATGTATCGAGCAACACATACTGAGCGCTTTCGTAGACACTAAAAAAAGCCTCAATTGACGCTATGTCGGCAGCCTCTGTTACACCCACAGCTTTGAGATAAGGCTTGCCAAAACTTGCGCAAAAAGAAGGCTCCTCGCGCCCATGAAACTGCAGTAGGTCGATGCGGCCAGACGCAAGGACTGCCTCTACTTCTTCTTTTTTAGGGTCGACAAACAGCGCGACCACTTTTGTGTCTTGCAGCTCGTTTGGCAAGACCTGCTCAATGTCGACTGCATCGATCGATCTTGAACTGGGCGCGTAGAAAACTAAGCCAATGGCATCGACTCCCAGCTCTACCGCGGCATTCACTTCTTGAATCTGTTTGAGTCCGCACATCTTAATCCAAGTCTTTGCCAAGCGACTTCACTCCTTTTGTGTCGTGCGGGCTAGTGTTGATAGCGCGTCTATATCCACAAAGGGTGGTGCTAGGACACCGACCGGGAGACCCGATGACGGCGGATACTTAACTTGCACCAGATAGAGCCCATGTGGGGCAGCAGTCATAGCTGCCTCGCATCGGTTGCGTAGTGCGAGCAGCTCTGCAATCCAGGTCACCGGCTTTTGCCCCCTGCCAATAACCAGCAGACTCCCTGCGATGTTTCTCACCATATGTTGGAGAAACGCATTCGCCTCTATATCAATGAGCACGAAGTCGTTGTGCGAACTTACCGTCACCTTATGTACGTTACGATTGGGCGTACTGGATTGGCAGCCTGCGGCCCTAAAACTGGTGAAGTCTTGTTCGCCGAGCAAGGCCTGCGCAGCAGAATCCATCGCCTCAACGTCGAGCTTGAAAGGGATGTGAGTGACGCGTCCCTCGAGGATCGCGCTCGCCTGCTTGCGCGTATAAATAACGTAGTGATAGCGCCGAGCCTCGGCTGAAAAACGTGCATTGAAACCGTTATCTACCTCGCGCGCCCAAAGCACTCGAATAGAGCGCGGTAACAGGCTATTAACCCCGCGAGTCCAGGCTTTCTCGCCTCTGTCCTGCGCGCATTCGAAATGAACCACTTGGCTTGTTGCATGGACTCCCGCATCTGTCCGCCCTGCACACGTAACACTCACAATCTGGGCTGCCACGGTAGACAGGGCTTTTTCTACCTCTTGCTGCACGGTGACAACCGAGGTGTTCCCCTTGCTGCCCGCCGCGGATTGTCTCTGCCACCCGTTATAGCGGGAGCCATCGTATTCGATAGCGAGCGCTATTCGGCATTTTTCTATGGCGGGTCCAGATCCGGCGAGCTCCTCTTCAAGGTCAATGCTCAAAAGCCACTGTCTCCTTTACTCCGCTCGGCTATCGCATTGACTAACGCTAACAGTTTCTGTGCCTCGACTTTGTGCGTTTCTCCGCCCTCGTCTAGCACTTCGAGTAGAATTTCGGCAGCCCCCGCATTGTCACCCATCTTATGATACGCATAGGCAAGCTCTAGTTTAGTGGCCGCCTCGTCTTCATCGATCACGTTCGGGGCAGCTGCTTTACCAGCCTCGAGAACCTCATCTTGGGCGCGAAAAGTGAGCTCTTCTGGATCGAAGGCCGGCGGCATAGGCTGATTGCTCGCCTGAGGCTTAACACTGCCTGCTCCGTTCTCCTCTTCTGCAAGGATAGCCAGTAGCTCTTTGTCCAATTCGTCTTGCATTCTCTTGCTCGCTGCATCTGCTCCATCAGCTGAACCAAAAGTGGGCTCGGCTTTGGGCGCCTGGTTACCGCCGACCCCCTCCGCAGATTCTGTCTGCGGCGCAGCCGAGTCGCCTGATTCATTGCGCTGCGCATCAAACTTGATCACATCAACCTCGCCATCGGCCTCATGGTTATCACGACTCCTTCGGAGGAGAAACAATACGAGCAGGAGAATGGCGATACCTGCCGCCGCCGCTGCCACGAGAGGTTGGCCCAAAAACGCCGACGCATCGCGCACAGAGGACGTTATGGGAGGAGTGGCGGCAACCTCGTTATCTCGCGCTACCGCAGCGGCGGCGAGCGACTGCGCTAATTGAGCAAGCTGTTCGTCTTGCAGTCTGATAATCTCCTGCGCCGCAGTAATCTGACGTTCAATCGCCTCTAACCTCGAAATGAAATCAGCTCTTTCTCGCGCCGCACGCGCAACCTCTTCCTGGCTCAGAGCAAGCTGATCCTCCAGCTCTTGGATACGCGCATCGAGCGCTGAGTTTTCGCGTTCAAGGTCTGAAGTATTGGTGACAACGACACTGAGTTGACCGCCAGAGGGAACTGCTGGCTCAGCGCTTAAATTCACGCTAGCAGGCGCCTCTTCGACGACGTTACCTGCTGCCTCTTGGTTTTGACGCCTAACCGCCACGAGCGCCTCAGCCGCACTCAGAGCCGAAATCTGCTCTGCGGTAGGCAGGCGCAAGATCTCGCCGGCATAGAGCCGATTAATATTTCCGCCCCCAAAAGATCGCGGATTGAGGCGCTGGATAGCCAGCATTGTCTGTTGCACCGTAACGCCTTGATTCGGCCTCGCTGCCATTGCAATGCTGTAAAGCGTGCTTGATCGGTCAGTGCTGACGGTAACCGGTGTCACGGCTGACGCGGTACTGTCTTCTGCAGGCTCAGGATTGGGGGTGACGTCAGGTGTTGCCGCTTGCTCATTTTCGGCGAACACTGGGGGGTCGAGTAAAATAGTGTGCTGAGTCAGCACGCGCCCACTCGGCCAGCGTGTATCGAGCACTATCTCAAGATAGGCCGCACGAACTGGGGATGAAGAGGTAAGTCGAGCATAGGGGCCGTCGGCGTCAACCCCAGTAACAATGTCGATTTGCGGGAAATTAGGCGCAAAATCGACACCAAGACGTTCGAAATTCTCCCCCGCGGCGACCGCTATTTCTACTTCTTCGAGCGGCGTCGAGCCGAGGTCTATCAGCTGAATACGAACGCTTAGAGGCTGGTTGATAGCGGAGTCAGCACGCAGCTGCCCCAAGCCGACTGCACCCGCGTTGCCCGCAAGCAGGAGGCAGCCAAGGGCGGCAATGACCGCTGAGATGTTTCGCTTCATAGCGCTATTTCTCTGAGTCTGGAAATGATTGAACGTTGATATCGCAGACCCGGCTGGGACATTAACCCCAGCCGAGGCCTCTAGTCGTTTAAAGATATGATTTGACTAGCACTTCGGCAATTTGCACTGAGTTAAGTGCTGCGCCCTTTCTCACGTTGTCCGAGACTATCCAAAGATTCAGTCCGTTAGCCATCGAAATATCTTTGCGTATGCGGCCCACAAAAACAGGATCTTCACCAGAGGCGTGTTTGACAGCTGTTGGGTAGCCGCCATCGACACGCTCATCGATAACTTTTACGCCCTTCGTTTTTGACAGCAGTTCGCGCACCCTATCTTCTGCAATTTCGGCATGAGTCTCCACCTGTACCGCTTCCGAATGCCCGTAGAAAACAGGTACTCTGACACAGGTCGCACTCACCGCAATCGATTTATCACCGAATATTTTCTGCGTCTCCCACACCATTTTCATTTCTTCTTTGGTGTAACCGTTGTCGAGGAAAACGTCTATTTGCGGCAACACGTTGAATGCGATTTGCTGAGGATAAACCTCAGCCTTAGCTTCGCGCCCGTTGAGCAGTTCAGCTGTTTGCTTAGCAAGCTCTTCGATGGCGGGCTTGCCAGTGCCAGACACAGCTTGGTAAGTCGCCACGCTAATTCGCTTAATACCGACGGCATCGTGAATTGGCTTTAGCGCGACCAGCATCTGAATAGTCGAGCAATTCGGATTCGCAATAATGTTTCGTGTTGTATAGCCCGCAATCGCTTCAGGGTTAACCTCGGGAACGACGAGGGGAATGTCGTCGTCGTAGCGGAAATGTGATGTGTTGTCGATAACCACGCAGCCCGCTGCAGCCGCTTTAGGCGCGTAAACCTCGGAGATACTCCCGCCCGCAGAAAATAAGCCGATTTGTGCCTTCGAAAAATCGAATTCAGCAAGGTCGGTCACCATGATTGGTTTATTTCTAAACATCAACGTCGTGCCTGCAGAGCGTTCACTCGCTAGGAGATAAAGCTGCCCGACAGGAAAATCGCGCTGTTCCAAAATCTCAATCAATGCTTCACCAACAGCACCAGTCGCACCGACAATCGCTACGTTTACTTTCTCACTCATTGCAATTACTCACTAAAATCGAACCACGTGTAGGTATCTAATGATTAGAGAGGCTCGCGATAAATCGCGCGCTCAAAATCAATTTGACAGCGTAAAGTACCAAGGAGACTTCGCACGCCACGTCGTTTCGAAGGCAGCAATAGCCGCCGAATCCTCGAGTGTCAGGCCGATATCATCGAGCCCGTTAAGCAGACAATGTTTACGGAACTGATCGACTTCGAAAGGGAGTTCTTCGCCATTGGGCTTGCGCACGACTTGCGCGTCGAGGTCTACCTCGAGCTGATAGCCTTCCGTTGCCTCAACCTCGGCAAACAAACCGTCAATGACCGCTTTGTCGAGGACAATGGGTAGCAACCCATTTTTGAAGCAGTTGTTGAAAAAGATGTCAGCGAAACTCGGGGCGAGTATCGCCCTAAATCCGTAATCGTCTAGCGCCCAAGGCGCGTGTTCGCGGCTAGATCCACAGCCAAAGTTTTCTCGAGCTAGCAACACATTAGCGCCCGCGTATCGAGGTTGATTCATCACAAAATCTTTATTCAGAGGCCGCGCACTGTTGTCCGCATCAGGTTCGCCTTTATCGAGATAACGATGCTCATCGAAAAGATTGGGGCCAAAACCCGTACGCTTAATTGATTTAAGAAACTGCTTTGGAATAATAAAATCAGTATCAACGTTGGCGCGATTTAAGGGGAGAACGACGCCCTTCTCACTGCTAAATTTTTGCATGGTTAAGCTCCTTAAATTCTAAATATCGCGTACGTCGACGAAATGTCCGTGGATAGCAGCGGCGGCTGCCATGGCTGGGCTTACCAAATGCGTACGGCCACCGAACCCTTGACGACCCTCGAAATTACGATTGGAGGTTGAGGCACAGTGTTTTCCATCACCCAGTTGATCCGCGTTCATCGCCAAACACATCGAACAGCCTGGCTCGCGCCATTCGAGTCCCGCCTCTATAAATATTTTGTCGAGACCTTCATCTTCAGCCTGCTTCTTAACCAGACCCGAACCTGGCACGACCATCGCTAGTTCGATAGTCGAGGCGACTTTTTTTCCTTCGACTACTTTCGCAGCAGCACGTAAATCTTCGATACGCGAGTTGGTGCAGGAACCGATAAATATTGTATCCAGCTTAATATCTTTTATTGCGCTACCGCCTTGTAGCCCCATGTATTTAAGCGATTGCATAATACTCTCGCGGCGCGAGGCATCCTGCTCGAGTGCTGGATCGGGAATCGTGCCGTTTACCGAGACCACCATCTCGGGCGAGGTTCCCCAAGTAACTTGTGGCTCAATCTCTGCCGCGCGAAGCTCAACGACTTTGTCGAATGTGGCATCGTCATCGCTGCGCAGCGTAAGCCAAGCCTCAACCGCACCATCCCAAATCTCCCCTTTCGGAGCAAATGGGCGACCTTCAATGTAGTCGATAGTCGACTGATCTACAGCAATAAGGCCAGCGCGAGCGCCCGCCTCGATGGCCATATTACACACAGTCATCCGGCCTTCGATGCTGAGCGCCATAATGGCATCGCCACCAAATTCGATCGTATAGCCGGTTCCACCCGCCGTACCTATTTTGCCGATGATAGCCAAAACGATGTCTTTCGCTGTCACGCCTGTTTGCAGCTCGCCGTCTACCCGTACGAGCATATTTTTGGCTTTCTTCGCCATCAGGCACTGTGTCGCCAAGACATGTTCGACCTCCGAGGTGCCAATGCCATGCGCAAGCGCGCCGAGTGCGCCATGTGTCGAGGTATGCGAATCACCACAGACAATTGTCATGCCCGGAAGCGTTGCGCCCTGTTCAGGACCAACAACGTGAACAATACCCTGACGAATGTCGTCCATGTTCATCTCGAGAATGCCGAACTCGTTGCAATTGTCGTCGAGCGTCGTCACTTGAATCTTAGAGATGGGGTCTAGAATGCCATCGATGCCCGCGCGTCGTTCTGCTGAGGTCGTTGGGATATTGTGGTCGGGGGTGGCGAAATTCGCGTCTGCACGCCAAGGCTTGCGCCCCGCTATTCGTAAACCTTCGAAAGCTTGAGGAGACGTGACTTCGTGGATTAGATGACGATCGATGTAGATCAATGCGGTGCCATCTTCGCGCTGTGTCACCAAATGCGCATCCCAAATTTTGTCGTATAACGTCTTGCCGCTCATAGTCTCATCCTGCCGATTACTTAATCTAAATTATAATGATTTCTAGATAACTAATTGATTAATCGATTAAATTATTAGTTTTAATTCGCTTTTCGCCCATCTGGCCCCGGTCCCGCAAGAGATGATCGATTAACACAAGAGCCATCATCGCCTCGGCGATTGGCGTCGCCCTGATTCCTACGCAGGGGTCATGGCGTCCAGTAGTAATCACCTCGGCGGGCTTGCCGTTGATGTCAATAGACCGCCCCGGCAACCGGATGCTCGACGTTGGCTTAAGCGCAATACTCGCCACGATGTCCTGTCCGCTCGAAATGCCACCCAGCACACCGCCTGCGTTATTACTTAAAAAGCCTGTTGGAGTCATCTCATCGCGGTGTTCGCTGCCTTTCTGCGCAATAGAGGCGAAGCCTGCGCCTATTTCGACGCCTTTCACTGCGTTAATGCCCATGAGCGCGTGGGCCAAATCTGCATCCAGACGATCAAAAATTGGCTCACCGAGACCGGCGGGGACATTGGTCGCGCAGACGTCAATCCGAGCGCCTATCGAATTGCCCTCTTTGCTCAATGCAGCCATATAGGCTTCCATCTCAGCCACTTTGCTCGCATCGGGGCAAAAAAACGGGTTACGTGCAATCTCCGCGCGCTCCACAGACTCGATTTTAATCGGCCCAAGCTCACTCAGATAACCATAAATCTCAATACCACATGCCTGTGCGAGGTACTTTTTAGCCACCGCTCCTGCTGCCACGCGCATCGCAGTCTCGCGCGCCGAAGATCGGCCGCCGCCGCGGTAATCGCGTGTGCCGTATTTCACTTGATAAGTGTAATCGGCGTGCGCAGGTCTGAACTGGTCTTTAATTTTGCCGTAATCTTTGGAGCGTTGATCAGTATTATGTATCAGTAAACCAATTGGGGTGCCTGTAGTTTTTCCTTCAAACACACCAGACAATATTTGCACCTCATCGTCTTCGCGGCGCTGAGTTGTAAAGCGTGACTGTCCCGGCTTGCGTCGATCAAGATCGTGCTGCAGATCGGCGCTGCTCAGTTCAAGCCCAGGAGGGCAGCCATCTATAACGCAGCCGAGCGCAGGCCCATGGCTTTCGCCAAAGCTGGTGACCGTGAAGAGCTTACCAAAGGTGTTTCCGGACATCGTTTCGCGCATCTCTCTTGGTGGACGAATTTAAATGGCAGCTTTAGGGGCTGACTCAAGGGGCCAACTCACTAATACTTATCGATAAAAGCGAAAGCCGAGGGCGTCAAGCCGTGAAATAAAAGCCGTGTAACAAAAGCCCTGCAGTATACACTAGTTAAATTGGTCCCTGTAGCGGAGCAGTTCGTCACGCGTTATCGCAAGAACACCCTCTCCCCCATAGGCAAACTCGAGCCAGAGAAGAGGCACCTGCGCCAGACGGGCGCTGAGCTGCTCAACGCTGTAGCCGACCTCCATCACAAGCACGCCGCCATCAGACAGATAGTCTGGTGCTTCGCGCAGTATCTGAAGGGGAATAGCAAGACCGTCATCCTCACTAATCAAGCCCAGCGACGGTTCGTGCGAGTATTCTGGCGGAAGTTCGAGCACCTCATCTAGCGGCACATAAGGCGGATTGCTCAACATGAGGTCATAGCGCCCCTCAAGTGCTTCAAATAAGTTCGATTGCCACAGACTCACTCTATCGGCAAGCGTGTGCAAACTGACATTCTCGCGAGCGAGCGCAAGAGCATCTGCGGAGAGGTCGGCCAGATCGACTCGCGCGAGGGGGAATTGATGTGCAGCGAGTATGCCAATACACCCGCCTCCGCAGCAGAGATCGAGAATACGCTCAGGTGGATGACTGACAAACGGCGCACATCCCTCGGCTATTAATTCAGCGAGTGGCGAGCGCGGAATTAACGCGCGCGCATCCGCAATAAAGCGCATGCCGCCAAACCACGCCTGACCAACCAGATAAGCAACCGGTGTGTGCTTTTCGACTCGGTCTGCCACTCGCGAATCCAGCAGGTCGCATTCGTCGCGGGCAATGACTCGAGAATAAGCTCCTGGGTCATCAAATGCGATATCCAGTGTCGCAAAGACAAGGTAGACAGCTTCATCGACCGCGTTGTCGGTTCCATGCCCGTAAAACAGCTCTGCCCCATCAAAAACTGCACTTACCCTCTCGACGTACTCGCCTACTGTGACCATTTTAGATTCCTGCTCGAACGCGCATCAGCCTGCGGCGATAAACGCGTCATTATGCTGAATTACTGCCCGAATGTCGCCAGGCACTGACGGTAAGTTAGTCTGAAGCACTTTACCCTTCACGGCTCATGGCGTAGGGTAGCGGCCTAAAATTCAAAGGCGGGTTTTACGCGAAAAAACGGGTAAACTTAGCACTTAAGAACCAAACGACTTCAGAACGAAAAAGGGAGCCTCACAGTGAGCGCGCATAACAACGACCAGACCAACCATTCCGCCGAAGCGATCGCTTCGATGCAGGATGCCTACTTAACGCTTCTGAACGAGGTGGGCGAGACGCCCGAGCGTGACGGTCTTAAAGACACGCCACTCCGTGCGGCTAAGGCGCTACATTTTCTTACCCAGGGATACCGCATGGATATCGATGAGGTGATCAATGGCGCACTGTTTGAATCTGAGAACGACGAAATGGTGATCGTTAAAGACATCGAGCTCTATTCGATGTGCGAACACCACATGCTGCCATTTATTGGAAAATGCCACGTCGCCTATTTGCCAAAGGGCAAGGTCATTGGCTTATCTAAAATTGCGCGCGTTGTGGATGTGTTCGCGCGACGACTTCAGATTCAAGAAAATCTCACCAATGAAATTGCTACCTGCATTGTTGAAAAAACTGGCGCGGCGGGAGCAGCAGTCATCATCGAAGCCAAACACATGTGTATGATGATGCGCGGCGTGGAAAAACAAAATTCAACAATGACTACTTCTTGCATGCTCGGCGCATTTAGAAACAGTCAAACGACGCGCGCTGAATTTCTCTCGCTCATTAGCCGCTAGCCGCACGCAGCCATCTCGCATTGGCACCTATTCACTCTGAATAAGCACCAGTTCGATGCGGTCGCTACAATCGCTCAACGCGCAAGAGGGGGCCAGCGGACCTACGCCTGCCGCCTCGATCCTTCCGCTTTCTATACCCTTCTCAAGCAAGACAGCGTTAATTAGCTGCGCTCTCTTTTCAGATTGCTCAAGCAGGCTTTCCAAGGAGCGCTCGGGTCCACTCAGGTGGCTCACTAGATAAACGCGGATTTCCGGGTCTGTCCGCAGCAGCCTCACCAAATAATCGAGCGCAGAGGGATCATCAAGCTCTTCCTCACCTCCATCGGCAGTATTAAACTGAACCCAGGGAAGCACAACGCTGCCCTTCTCCCTAAGCGTTGCCGCCAGCAAGCCTTCGTTGACTAATGCCTGTGGCGCAACGGCAATCTCGCTTTCAATAATTTCAACGTAGGCATAAAGCCGCTTGTTGGCGCGAGTGATAAGATAGAGCGCAAGGAAAGGATCATTTTCGAGCGCTGTATTGCTTCGCGCGGCCAGGTAATACTGATTGCGCTCGGGGCCATAAAGAATACGGCGTTTGAAAATATCGTTAGCCCAATAGTTACTGCTGCCGCATGCGCGTCCTTCACAAGAAAACAGAATGCTGTCACCGCGTTCGCGCAACTGTTGAACGAAAAATTCCCTTACGTCGCTGACTTGGTAGTCCGATGGAATAGCGTAAACAATGCGTGTAACGCGCCCTTTTAACCGCTCCGCAGACTCAGGCACCACCTCACCACGAGTCCGTTGCAACGTGCCCAGCACTAACTGGTGGTTTAGCTCGTTGGTCCTGTCATATTCCACGATCTCTGAATCAGGAAACCGCATAAGCAAGGGGTGGTCGGCTCCCGCAGTCTGCTCGCCTGCCGATTGAGCGTGTGCCGGAGTCGACAGGAGTGCGAGTAACAATAAGCCCAATGACGCGGAGAATTTAGCGAATGACGAGGTGAATTGCGGCGAGTCGGATGTAACGCAATGTTGAGGGAAAAACGATGACTGCATTAGGTACTCCTGAGGACTCAAATCGAAAAGTCTAAGCGCGAAAGCCTACAGTAGCACACCCGAGCCCGACCCATTCGACCTCCAGCTCAACTATTTCGGCAGTCGCGAGAGGCGACTGAGACTGGCATTCACCTTCTACGAGCAGGCTAAGCAGTGTCGATAAGAGTGGATTATGCGCAACTAGCCAAAGCTCAGTAACGCCTTGTGTGTGAGCTTTTTCAATTAGCGCAACGACGTCTTTGGGGTCTGCTTCGGGTTCGAGGAAACTACTGGTAGCCGCAGGCGACTGCAAACCGTCCGCCTCCATGCCCTTGATGATCAGCTCAGCGGTTTGTTGAGCGCGAAGAAAAGGACTCGCTATTAAACGAAAGCTAGCACTTCTGCCAAGACCCCCCTTCGCATCATTGCTGCCAAGGATACCGCGATGCCGAAAATCTCGATAAGTCAGAAAGGCATTTTGCACTGCTTCTTTGCCCCGCGAGGTCAGTTCACGCGTGGCGTCTGGAACGCCAAATGCGGCGTCACCATGGCGCACTAAGACCACAAGCACCGTGGGCTATCCTTGCGGCGTAGCACTAGGCCCGCGCATTTTATCAGTAGCCTCATTCTCTCGTTCAGCCTCGCCCTCCTCCGAGACCCGTTCGTCTGACTCGGATGCTTGAGCGCTTTCACTTCGGGCAATCTCACTCTCGACGACATCCTCTGCTGACGGGTTTATCTCACCCGATCCAGGAAAATCATTAAAGGGGAAAGGCTTATGTTCTGTCGTAAACAGCAGAAAGCCGAGCACTTCGACAAGATAGGCAACTAATTTTTCGCTCAAGTCAGCCAAATTGCGATTCTTCTCACCAGCAAACAGAGAGAAAGCGACCTGCACCAACACCATGAGGAGAACCAAAGGGACCAAAATAATATTAAACAGCAGCGCAAAACCCAAGGTGAAGAACACGCGCTTCCAAAGTGAGGGGCGCTTAAGGTTTTCGACTAATTCGTCGATTTGTTCCGACATAGTTATTCTCCCTGCGATTGGTATTGACGCTAACGGTATTGACGCTAGAGAGCGCCATGCTAATTCTATATCCTAACCAGCATTCAAAACTTAAACGCTCGATCCGATTTGCTTGTCGTCTTGAGCGGCAAATTCGACATCTAGCGCCTGTTCTCCCGCCATTAGTGAGGAGATGATTGCGTCGAGGCTGGCGCCTTCGAATAAGGCCGAGTACAAACCCGACGCTAAAGGCATGTAAATCCCGAGTTCCTCGGCGCGCTTTTTCACTAACCGCACTGTGTTGACGCCTTCGACAACCTGTCCGATTTCCTTCGTCGCCGCGTCTATAGTCTGCCCAAGCCCTAGCGCATAGCCTAATCGATAGTTTCGACTCAACGGAGAAGAACAGGTGACAACAAGATCCCCAACACCTGATAGGCCCAAGAAGGTCATCGGGTCGGCGCCGAGTGACCGCCCAAACCGCGCCATTTCGGTAAGTCCTCGCGTTACTAACATGCTGTTCGTATTGTGACCCATACCAAGTGCTGCCGCCATGCCCGCAACGATGGCATAAATATTTTTTAGTGAGCCGCCGAGTTCAACGCCGAACATATCGTCATTCGTGTAAACCCTAAAATATCGTGACTTAAGGACTGTTTGCACCGCGTCACGAACCTCGAGGTCGGCGCTCGCAATCACCGTACCCGTGAGTTGCCGTGCCGCTATCTCCTTCGCCAAATTTGGACCGCTTAGGACGCCAATAGGCGACTCGGGAGCGAGTTCACCGAGTATCTGACTCATCAACAAAAAGCAGCCCGCTTCTATTCCTTTTGTCGTGCTAACAAACATCGCGCCTGGATCTGCCGACTTCACCAACTCCGACACCACCGCCCTGAAAGAACTGCTTGGCACAGCGACAAAAATCAGCTGCGCGCCAGATACTGCTGCAGCCATGTCATGCGTAGCAACTACACGTTCATTCAGCACATAACCTGGCAAGTAAGATTCGTTGACGTGATCGCGGTTAATCGCTGCGGCGAGAGAATCGCTGCGCATCCAAAAGCTCACAGGATGGCCATTGCCTGCAGCAATATTCGCCATTACCGTGCCAAAGCTGCCGCCACCGACGACCGCTACTTTCATCACTTCTGCCACTCTTACTCTCCCATCACTTAGGCGTAGTACCTATAGGCGCAATCAACAGCTACTATGATAGACAGTTTGAGGGCCGAGGGCGAAGACTCATTAGCGTGAAGTGAGAAGAAGCGAGTGCTTAGAAATTGGACGCAGCGAACGCAATAAGCGCGAACAGTGGCTCAGGGTAGACGCCGACCCAAAGAACGACGACGGTAAGCACTGCAAGCACCGCCAACACGCCCAGACTCTCTATCCCTATTTCTCTCAACGCAAAAGACTCATCTGTGTCGAGAACAGGCATAAGCATCTGGTAGACGATGCGTAAATAGTAAAAAAGACCAATCGCGCTACCAAGAACCATCGCTGCCAATAATCCCCATTGAGAATCGCCTACGGCGGCAAAAAAGACCTGAAATTTGGCGATAAAGCCGGCAGTCAGGGGGATTCCTGCCAAACCTAGAACCATCACCAGCAGCACACTAGCAAGCCACGGAGATCGCCAGAAAAGGCCACGATAGTCCCCCACCCCCGAGGCCTCGTCATCGCTCGATGACACGAGCAACGCGCAGCCAAATGCGCCGAGAGAAAGAAGGCTGTACACAAGGAGGTAGAACAACGCCGACTCTAGAGCAAACGCTGAGTCTTCCACTTCGGAGATCGCGGTAGCCGCCGAAATCGATAGCACCGCCACGAGAAGATAGCCCATGTGCGCAATCGAAGAATAGGCCAATAGCCTTTTCAAATTGGTTTGTCGTAAAGCCAATAAATTGCCTACTAAAATTGACGCCACCGCGACGAGTGCGATGACACTTGTCACAACGGGCAGCTGCCCTATTTGCGGCTGGCTAAACAGGCGAATCGCGAACACAGCTACTGCGACCTTGCCAAGTGTCGCAAGAAAGGCCACTGCCGGTAGCGGACCGCCCTGATACACATCGGGCGTCCATAGATGAAAAGGCACCAGCGACAATTTAAACGCAGCTCCGACGAATAGCATCAGCAATCCAAGATAAAAAAGCGACCCCGTCGACACAGAGATATCGAGAAACCCGAGCGAGCCAGTCGCTGCGTAAATCAATGCCATACCAAACAGCATCGTTGCGGATGCGACGGCGGAAAGAACAAGGTATTTAATGGCAGACTCTAGACTTTTAGCAGCCCATGCTCCGCTATGAATGGGATAAGCAATCATGCCATACAGCGCCATGCTCAACATCTCAAGGCCTATAACCACGGTGATAAAGTGCGCACTGCTGACAAGCGTGATCGCCCCAAGCGTTGCTAGTGACAGCAGCAATTGAAATTCATCGCGCGCATCCGCGAGCTTATGAAAATAGGCGAAGCTCATAATCGCGACACCCATCGCGCTAAAGGCTAGCAATGCGATGAACAAGGCAGATAACGCATCGAGCACAAAAAGAGCTGTGACCATACTCGGCGCAGCGCCCAGCGTTAATTCATAAAACTGCATTGCTCCTGCGATCCCTGCAGCAAGCATGCCTGAGGTTGCGATAACCGTGCTTACGAAGTGATTGCGCCCAATAGCAATAGCGAGCATACCGACGATTATCGCAAGCCCCATTAGTTCATGCGGAAGCAGCAGCAAAAGGCCGTCTAAATCTACTGCTGGAGTAATTGGCATTGTGGCGAACTCCTTTTCCATTATCGACTCTCCCCTACAGCAGCGAAGGCATCGCTAGCGCTAGACAGCCTTTCAAGCACTCCCGAAGAAAGGTCCAGAAAGGCATTCGGGAAAAGCCCCATTACCACCAGGCCGATCATCATCAATGCGTAAATAAAGAGTTCACGATTATCTAGATCGGGCAGTGAAGAATGATCCGCTTCAGAGTTTTGAGCCCCTTGGAAAACCGCCTGCATTACCCAGAGCGAATAAACTGACGCGACGATCATGCCCAAGGCTGCCAGCGCTGCAGCCCAGATGCTCACCGAAAAGACGCCGAGCAAAGACAAAAATTCGCCGACAAAATTGCCGAGACCCGGCATGCCAAGCGCGGCGACAGAGAAGAATAGTGCAACGACGGCCATCCGCGGTGCGAGCGCCCAAAACCCGCCCATGAGGCGCATATCTCGGGTATGCAGTCGCCCCTGCAATCCACCTGCAAGACTGAATAGAGCCGCTGCACTGAGACCATGCGCGAGCATAGTCATCACTGCACCCTGCAATCCTATAAGGTTCCATGCGTATATACCGAGCAACACAAACCCCATGTGACTCACGCTGGTATAAGCGATCAAGCGCTTAATATCAGATTGCGCGAGCGCTACCTTCGCGCAATACAAAATACTAATCACCGCGAGGGCCAGTGCGACAGGCGTAAACTGCGCCGACGCCTCTGGAAAAAAGGGCAGCGTGAATCTGATAAGCCCATAGGCGCCAGTCTTGAGCAATACTCCAGCTAGCAACACGCTACCCGCAGTAGGCGCTTGCGAATGCGCATCGGGCAACCACGAATGGAATGGAACGCTAGGTAGCTTGGTGGCAAATGCGATAAAAAATCCGAGCATTAGCCCTATCTCTAAAGCGCCATCTACCTCTGTGCGCAAGAGATCCTCGTAGGCAAAACTGAGATAGCCATACTGAATCTTGAAAAAATACACAAGGCAAAGCAGCGAGACCAAAAGCAACATGCCTGTGAATTGCGTGAAGAGAAAAAACTTTGTCGCCGCATAGCGCTTATTTTCGTGGCCCCAAATCGCGATGATGAAATACATCGGAATGAGCATTACTTCCCAAAAGAAAAAGAACAGAAATAAATCGATGGCAGTGAACACACCGACAACACCCGCGAGCGTCCAAAGGAGATTAAAATAGAAAAAGCCTACTCTCTCGCGCATCTCCTCCCAAGCAGCGCCAATTGAGATAAGCCCAAGAAAGCTCGTTAACCCAACCAACAGAAGACTGAGCCCATCAACTGCAAGCGTAAACTTTATGCCTAGACTTGGAATCCAACTGCGGCTGAATTCTACAATCCATTTAGATTCACTGTCAGCGTCATATCCCTGATAAAGCAGCACTAATGGAATGAGGGTAGCCGCAACAGAGAAAAGGGCAATCCATCGCGGAAGACGAGAGTCAAACCATTCGGAAAGCCAAGCAAGCAAGCCGCCAAAAAATAGAATGAGGAGAATCCAGAGCAAAATCATAGAACGCCTCCTAAAGTGAGAAGCAACACTGTGCCGAAAACCACGCTCAGAATGTACCAGCGCAGCGAGCCTGACTGCGATCTCACAAGTAACGTATTTCCTGCCTCACTCAACGCGACTAGCAGCCCTGCAGCGCCATCAATAAAATCATGTCTATTAATAGCTGCTAGCCACAGATAAGGCGTAATAAAAAGCCTTCGGTAAAGACCGTCAAAGCCCCAGCCTGTAAACCAGAATCTGTGCAACCACTGCGCCAAGTCGCTCGCCATTAATCGGCTAACCGACAGGGTGCGCGATCCATAAAACAAATA
>Ga0228634_1000234_pt1 | contig 48207 bp, 45 predicted proteins | sample 42DmetaG_FD_190063 | JGI IMG/M metagenome (GOLD analysis project Ga0228634, IMG submission 190063) | Seawater microbial communities from Monterey Bay, California, United States - 42D | ecosystem: Environmental > Aquatic > Marine > Coastal | place: USA: California | collected 2016-09-27 | reverse complement strand
TTATAAAAAAGAGAAAATAGAATTAGGGTCTGTAGTTAGATTCAATGCTAAAAAAAATATAGAAGATTTTAATTTTACTGAAGGCATAGATAATCATGAATTAACTCCAGTGGTTAATCCTAATGCGAGTAATGATCGAGATAAATTTTATGGTTCACCAAGTTGGATGACTCTAGGAGTTAACGGACGTTATTTTGTAAATGATAATTTTTCCTTACAAGCCAGATTAGACAATATTTTTGATGAACATTATATTGAATTTGCATCTGGTGTAGCTTCTCCAGGTAGAAATTTATCCCTATCTTTTGTGGCAAGTTTTTAGAAGATATATTTATTTTTTAAAGATTTTGCATCAAACTTTCTTATTAAATTGAGTGATTCTAGAATAAAATGGATTGATCAGCTAAAAGGTTTTGCAATTATTTTAGTTGTTTATGGGCATAATTTTCCGCTTTTAGAAAATTATATTTATAGTTTTCATATGCCTTTATTTTTCTTTTTAGCAGGTATTTTTCATCCAAAAAAAATAAATTATCATCATATCAAAAAACGAGCAAAACAGATTTTAATACCCTATTTTATTTGGGCAGTTTTTCTTTTTTTATTTTGGTATTTTTTAGGAAGAAAATTTGGAGAATCTTTAGATAAAGTAAATGACCCTATAAAAAACTTTATAGGAATATTTTATGCTCAAGGAGACTATGAGTTTATGAGTTGGGGTATACCTATGTGGTTTTTACCATCAATTTTTGTAACCTTTGTTTTATTTGGATTAATAACAAGAATAAAAAAAATACTTTTTCAAATTCTACTGTTATTATTTTGTATACTCTTAGGGTTTTTATTACCTAAAATTTTTAATTCTTACTTTTTTTGGAGTTTAGACGTTGCTTTAGTTTCATTGTTTTTTTATGCTTTAGGTTTTTATTTTAAAGATTTTTATTTGTTTCTAAAGTTAAAAAATAAAACATTTTGGTTTTGTTTAATCTTTGCTTTACATATATTCTTTTCTTTTATTTTTATTAATAAAGTAGATATGTATAGAGCTATCTATGGCAATTATATTGTATTTCTTTTAGCTGCAGTCGTTGGTATTTATTTTTGGATGTTTATATTTAAATACTTAATAAATTCAAGTTTTTTTAGTTTTTATGGTAAAAGCACAATTGTTGTTTTAGCACTTCATGGTAGGGCATTAACATTTATAAAATCAATTTTATATTTTGTTTTTGGGTATACTGTTTTTAATTTTAATGAGTTAGAAAAGATAATTTTAGTTTTTTTGCAACTAGCAATTTTATATTTACCTATAATTTATATAAATAAATTCTTGCCAATTTTAAATGGAAAAATTAAAAAAGTATAAAGAAGAAGTTATATTTCATATAGGTTTAAATATAATATTTTCAGTATTTATTACACTATCTCCCTACACTCATATTCCATTTGGAGGTTTAAAAGGATTTTTATTTTATCTAGTTCACTTTCTTGTTTTACAGTTTACAGTTTTTGGATGTATTTATATTTTAAGCTTAATTAAAAAAGTTTTTTTAATCCTATTTCCAGTTATTTTTTTAATCCTTTCAGGTATTTCTTTTTGGGTTTACACACAAGATATAAGTATAAATTCAGGAATAATACAAGTTATTTTAGAAAGCAATTTCGATATTGCCATAGATATTATAAATTTTCACTTCTTAGCATATTTGTTTTTTGGTTTAATAATAGTATTGTTTTGGATACTTAAATTCAAAAAGTATAGAATAAGCTCTGTAAAGTCACCAATATTTTTTCTATCACTCTTATCTTTTTTAACCTTTTTTCTTGTAGAGAAGTATAAGTTTGGAACGCTTAAAAGAAAACTACCTTATAGCGTATATTTTGCAACTAAAGAGTTTTTTAAAACGGATAAAGTTTCTCTAAAAAAGGTTTCTCAAAACGTTTATTCTAAAGCTAAAGACGTAAACATTGTTTTCGTTTTAGGAGAATCTGTAAGGTCAGATCATTTAGCTGTTAACGGATACAACAAAAACACAACACCACTTTTAGCAAAACAATCAAATTTAGTTTCTTTTACCAATGTTTATACCTCTTTAACTTACACAGCAATTAGTTTACCTCAAATACTTACTGATAAATCTCTAGTTCATACAACAACTAATGAATTTACAAGCGTATATAGTGTACTTAATTCATCTGGATTTAATACAATTTGGATTGGAAATCAGTCTTTAGAAAAAAGTTACGAAGAAATTGTAAAAACTAATAATTCTGTAAAAATTATAGATGAATTCCATTCTGTGTTAAGTTTTAAAAAATTAAAAGATTTAGAATTACTTGCTTCTTTTAATCTAAAAAACAAAAACACAATTACAACCTTACATATGATTGGTAGTCATTGGTATTATAATAGTAGGTATGACAAAAGCTTTGAGAAGTTTACACCTGTAACAACTAGTAAACATGTAGGATCATCAACAAAAAATCAATTAATTAATTCTTACAATAACACAATCTTATATTTAGATTTCTTTTTAAATAAACTTATAGAAGATATAAAAAAATCTGACCAAAAAACGGTTGTTATTTATCTTTCAGACCATGGAGAAACGCTTGGAGAAGAAGGAAAATGGTTTCATGCTCAAGATCATAAATCTTCTAAAAATCCAGCAATGCTAGTTTGGTCTTCTGATAGTTATTTAGAAGAAAACCCAAATTTTATAAAGAATTTAACCAGTAAAAGAAATGATTCTATTTCAACCGATTTTTTATTTCACAGCATACTACACTTGGCAAAAGTAAAAAACTTCGATTACAATTTAGATTTGAGTATTTTTAAACAATAAAGAAATTTTATTTTTTCTTTTTGCCTTCATCAGTAAAATTTTCAGAAATAGCTCTTTCAGTTTTTACAATAGCAACTAAAATAGATAATGCAACTAAAACCATGGGCTGCCAAGTTAATTCGCTTTTAGCAAAATTAGCTAAGACTAAACTTGCTAAAAAAGATAGACCACTGTATTTTACAAAAGCTTTATTAAACGTATTATTAGCAAAGTCCCAAATTTGTTGATTTAGCATGGTTTTATGAGTTCTATAACCATATAAATTATTTATTTTTTTTGGTGGAAATTTCCAAAATATAATACTCAATAAAAATAAGACACCATTTGTGGTTAATACGTAAATAAATGGATTCATTTTTTAATATTTTATTTGTTAATTGGTCTCATTAATCCTTCTTGAGAAAATGAGGCTACAAGTTTACCTTCTCTAGTAAATATATTGCCTTTTACTAAACCTCTTGCTCCAAATGTATTTGGAGATTCTGCAGAAAATAACATCCAGTCATTAAAATCAAAGTCTCTAAAAAACCACATAGAGTGGTCTAAACTAGCAGTCATTGTATTCGCAAAACTATATTCTTTTCCATTAGGATTAAAAGCTGCATTTAAAACATTATAATCAGAAATATAGGTAAGAATCTGATGCTTTAAAGCAGTATCCATTTCAGGAATCTCTCCTTTTAATTTAAACCAAATATGTTCTATTGGTTTTTTGTTTTCTGGTTTTAAAGGGTTTTTAACTTCTACAGGTTTAAAATCTACAGGTCTTTTAATACTTAAAAAAGACTTTATAGATTTAGGTAAAACAGCTCCGAATTTATCAACCATATCTACCCAACTTAACAGTTCTTCTGGCTGTTTTAAATTCGATTCCATTTGAGTTTGATGTTCAAAACCATTTTCTTTTTTATGAAAAGAAGCTGCTAAAATAAATATGGTTTTTTGGTTTTGAGAAGCAGTAACTCTTCTAGTAGAAAAACTACCACCATTTCTCATTTCATCTACCTTATATTGAATGGGTAAAGTTAAATCACCTGCTTCTAAAAAATAAGAATGTAAAGAGTGCAGAAATCTATTTTCTGGAACTGTTCTGTAAGCTGCATTAATTGCTTGTGCAAGAACTTGACCTCCGAAAACAATAGCACTACCAATAGTAACACTAGTTCCAGAAAATGTATGGTTGTCTAATTTATCTAAATTTAAAAGAGCTATAAGTTCTTTAGTATTATTCATTTTTGATATTTTTAAAGGGGAAATGTTGTCTAAAAGGAGATGGTTGTATGTATTGTAAAAACAGTTTTACTATTTTATTTGTTATACCTTTTTTATGTCTTAAATACATTGTTAAATCTTGAGGTTTTGCCCCAACAGAACTTTTTATTTCACTTGCAGTTCTTCCAAAATTTAAAGTTTTTAATTTTTTTGCAATTGCAATTTGAATATAGTCATACAACATTCTTTGATAAATAGCATATTGTCTATTTAAACTATAATCTAAACCTACAAAATGTGCATCTAGAGAGTTTTGATTAATCATGCCAGACATAAAACCAATAATTTTACCATCTAACTCATAGGTTTTAAGAATATATTTTTCTCCAAAAGCACTTTTTAATGTTTTATAACTTTCTAGATTAAAATGGCTCAAATTAAAATCTGCATTATTTACAACTTTCTTATAAAGAGCAGTCATTTGTGGTAATTTATTCTCTATGTTATGATCGTTAACTTCTTTAATAATGATCTCTTTACTTAATTGTAATGCTTTTTTTGCCTTTACTCTAAATTTAGTTTTTATTGCATTTAAGTAATCTTCAAAAGAGATCCAATCTTCATTTATTTCTAAAATCATATTTGGTTCTACAGAAAATGGATGGTAGTTGTAGTTCTTTAATTCATCTGTTATAAATAAAGATTCATTTACAAAATCTTTTAGTAAAAAGGCGTCAATATTTATACTATTATTTGAGTTTACGAAATGTAAAATAGCTTTAGCAAGGTTTTTAATAACTTGTTTTTTATCTTGACTATGTGTTATAAAAATACCATGCTCACCACTTACAAATGTATTACCAGATATAAGTAGTTTTAAAGCTTTTTTATTTGGTAATATGTATAGTTTTCTTAATAGATTTTTTATTTTTCTTATAAAATCTTCAAAATTAGTTTTTACTGTATCTAAGTAAAAATCTACTATTTGAATCGAAGCTAAAGCTATTGGTTTATTAGAATTATCTACTAAAATTATATAGTAAAAATTAATTTCAGAATGATTTATTTCTATTGATTTTAAAAAATCTCTATGAAAATATAAATTATTTTCACACTCTAATTGAGTCCAAATTTCGTTAGAAATTTCATCAATAGAAGAAAAAAATAATGCTGTATTTGAATTAGAAGAGAAATTCAATAGGTTTTTATTGATTTTGTTTTAATCAAACGTAAAATTACGCATTTATTAAAAAAGGATATTTAAAATGTTAATTATAACTTTTCTTTAACAAAGTAATGTTACATAAAAAAGTCATTTGAAAATGTTAAAAGTATCTTTGTACCTCATAAAAATCCTTTACCAAATTAAACTTAAAGGTATTATAACTAACCAATTATGAGAAAAATAATTCTAGGAATTCTAGGTGTTTTACTAATTGCAGGAGCAATTTTTTTAGGAAAGTATTTTATAGATAATAATCAAAAACCAAAACCAAAATTTAAAAGAATTATAAATACGGTTTTTGTAAACAATGTAGAAAACCAATCTGTACCTATTATGTTGTCTGCTAATGGTAATTTAGTAGCTAAACATAAAATAGACATTTTTTCTGAGGTTCAAGGAGTTTTACATACATCAAATAAACTATTTAAACCTGGCACAAAATATTATAAAGGTGAAACTTTATTAAGTATTAATAGTGAAGAATTTAGAGCCAGTTTACAATCTCAAAAAAGTAATCTTTATAATTTAATTACCTCTATTTTACCTGATATTCGTTTAGATTATGCTTCTGAGTTTACAAAATGGGAAAGCTATTTAAAAAGTTTCGATTTTAAAAAATCAGTACCAAAATTACCAGAATTTTCATCAGATAAAGAAAAGTATTTTATTTCTGGTAGAGGTATTTTAACAGCTTACTATAATGTAAAAAATTTAGAAGTAAGACTTGCCAAACATCAAATTAAGGCCTCTTTTACTGGTGTTTTAACAGAAGCTTTAGTTACTTCTGGTTCTTTAGTAAGATCTGGTCAAAGATTAGGTGAGTTTATAGATACAAGTGTTTATGAATTAGAAGTTTCAATTAATGCAGAATTTGCAGACTTACTTAAAGTAGGAAATACTGTGCAATTATCTAGTTCAAACAATACTACTATTTATACTGGTAAAGTTGCAAGAGTAAATGCTAAAATAGATCAAGTATCTCAAACTATTTCTGCATTTATAGAAGTAAAACATCCAGACTTAAAAGAAGGAATGTTTTTAGAAGCTAACTTAAAAGTAAAATCAATTGATGATGCAATAGAAATTTCTAGAAAATTATTAGTCGATAATAAAGCAGTATATACTGTTAAAAATGATAGTATTTTAAAATTACAAGCTGTGAATGCAGTTTATTTTGGTTCAGAAAGTGTAGTGATTAAAGGTTTAGAAAATGGAGCAAAAATCTTGTCTCAACCTTTACCAGGTGCATTTGATGGTATGATTGTAAAAATCAATAAAAAGTAATTATAAGATGAGAAAAATCATAAGTTACTTTATAAAATATCCTGTTGCAGTTAATGTAGTAATTATTGCATTTTTTGTATTTGGTATAATTGGAGCTTTAAAAATGAAGTCTTCCTTTTTTCCATTAGTAGACTCTCAACTAATTAATATTAGTCTAACTTATCCTGGAGCTTCTCCTGCAGAAATGGAAGAAGGTGTAGTTTTAAAAATAGAAGATAATTTAAAAGGAATTGTTGGTGTAGATAGAGTAACATCTATCTCAAGAGAAAACTCTGCAGTTGTAAATGTAGAAGTAGAAAAAGGAAAAAATATTGATGTTGTTTTATCTGATGTTAAAAATGCTGTAGATAGAGTTCCTTCATTTCCTTCTGGAATGGAACCACCAGTAATCGCAAAAGTAGAAAGTATAAGACCTACTATAAGTTTTTCTGTTAGTGGAGAAAATGTTTCTTTAAAAGCACTAAAAAAATATGCCAGAAATATAGAAAACGATATTCGTGGTATAGAAGGTATTTCTCAAATAGTTATTTCTGGTTTTCCAGAAGAAGAAATAGAAATTGCGGTTAGAGAAAATGATTTAAGAGCTTACAATTTATCATTTACAGAAGTTGCAAATGCTGTTAGAAACGCTAATATTTTAGTAACTGGGGGTAATATTAAAACAGATCAAGAAGATTATTTAATTAGAGCTAGAAACAAATCTTATTATGGAGTTGAGCTTCAAAATTTAATAGTTAGAACTCAACAAAATGGAACGATTATTCGTTTAAAAGATATTGCTAATGTAAATGATGTATGGTCAGAAAATCCAGACAGGTTGTACTTTAATGGAAATTTAGCAATTAACATAACTATTAATAATACCAATAGCGAAGACTTAATTTCAACAGCAGATAAAGTAAAAGAATACATTTACGAATACAATCAAAAGCAACAAAACATACAATTAAATGTTTCTAGTGATTCTTCTACTACACTAAAAGGAAGAACACAATTATTAATAGAAAATGGAGCAGTAGGTATTTTATTAGTATTGTTCTTTTTAGCATTATTTTTAAACTTAAGATTAGCTATTTGGGTTGCTTTTGGATTACCAGTAGCTTTCTTAGGTATGTTTGTTTTTGCTTCTCAATTTGATGTTACCATTAATGTTTTATCATTATTTGGAATGATTATAGTAATAGGTATTTTGGTAGATGATGGAATTGTAATTGGAGAAAATATTTATCATCATTATTACGATTTAGGAAAATCTAAAATAAAAGCAGCTATAGATGGAACTATGGAAGTTATTCCGCCCATTATTTCTGCAGTTTTAACCACTATTATTGCATTTTCTACATTCTTTTTTCTTGATGGTAGAATAGGTAGTTTTTTTGGAGAAGTTTCTACAATTGTATTGTTAACCTTAAGTGTTTCATTAATAGAAGCACTTATTATTTTACCTGCTCACATTGCTCATTCTAAAGCTTTAGATAGAAAAAGATTAGAAAATGGAGAAGAGAAAAAGACCAATGTAATAGATGCTTTTTTTAAAAAAATAAATAAAGCAGCAGATCAAGGTTTATCTAAATTTAGAGATAAATATTACGTACCTCTTTTAAGTTTTACATTAAAACATAGGTTCTTTTCTTTTTGTATTCCTGTAGCCATATTAATTTTTAGCTTTATGGCAATTGGTGGTGGTATTGTTAGAACTTCATTTTTTCCAAGAATTGCTAGTGATAGGGTTCAGATTACCTTAACCATGCCACAAGGAACTAACGAAAAAATTACAGACTCAATTATATCTTCAATAGAAGATAAAGTTTGGTTAATAAATGACGAGTATACAGCTAAACAGACAGATAATTTACAAGTAGTAGAAAATGTAATTAGAAGGGTTGGCCCTGGAAGTGCAAATGCTACTTTAACTGTAAACCTTTTGCCTGGAGAAGCTCGTGATTTTTCATCCCCAGAAATTACAAATTCAATTAGAGAAAAAGTAGGTAAGGTCTATGAAGCAGAAAGTTTGGTTTTTGGTTCTGGAGGAAATTTTGGAGGAAGCCCAGTAGCCATCTCATTATTAGGGAATAATATTACTGAATTAAAAGCAGTAAAAGAAGAGTTAAAAACTGCTTTAGAGAATAATCCATTATTAAAAGATGTAACAGATAATGATCCTGCAGGTATTAAAGAAGTTAGAATAAAATTAAAGGATAATGCTTATTTGTTGGGCTTAAATTTACAGTCTGTAATGCAACAAGTACGTTATGGATTTTTTGGTTTTCAGGCACAACGTTTTCAAAGAGGTCAAGATGAAATTAAAGTTTGGGTTCGTTATAATAGAAAAGATAGATCTTCTATAAAAGATTTAGATGATATGCGAATTATTGCCCCAAATGGAACACGAATTCCACTCTCTGAAATTGCAGATTATACTATTGAAAGAGGTGATATTGCTATAAATCACTTAGAAGGAAAAAGAGAAATACAAATTACAGCAGATTTAAAAGAAGTAAAAGGTAGTGCAACAGAAATATTAGATGATATTAAGTCTAATATTATGCCAGAAATATTGTCTAAATATACTTCTATAACTCCAATTTACGAAGGCCAAAATAGAGAGCGTAAAAAGACAACAGATTCCGCAAACGGAGTTTCCTTAATCATTTTAGGGTTAATTTATATAGTGATTGCATTTACATTTAGGTCATACTCACAACCATTTTTACTTATTATATTAATTCCTTTTAGTATGATTGGTGTAGTTTGGGGTCATTTTATTCATGATTTTGCCATCGGAATTTTATCCTTCTTAGGTATTATAGCACTTATAGGAATTATGGTAAATGATGGTTTAGTATTGATAGGTAAGTTTAATAATTATCTAAAAGAAGGTATGAAATATGATGATGCACTTATAGCTGCAGGAAGATCTAGATTTAGAGCTATTTTCTTAACATCGTTAACTACAATCGCAGGTTTAGCACCTTTAATTTTTGAAAAAAGTAGACAAGCTCAATTTTTAATTCCTATGGCTATTTCTATTGCTTATGGTATTGCAATTGCAACATTATTAACTTTATTAGTATTACCATTATTACTATCAAGTTCTAACTTTTTTAAGGTTAAAATTAAGTGGTTAATTACAGGTAAAAATGTTACAAAAGAAGAAGTAGAAAGAGCAGTTATAGATTCTAAATACGATGAAAATGAAATATAATAAACTCACATTTGTTGTCGTTTTTTTATCGACATTTTATAGTTTTTCTCAAGAAATACTTACAAAAAAAGAAGCTTTAGCAATAACGTTAAAAAATAATTTTGGAATTAAAATTGCCAATAATAATTTAGAAATTGCTAAAAATAATAGTGATATTTTAAACACAGGTTTTTTACCAACAGCAACTTTAAATTCAGGTGCCACTTATCAAAGAAACAACCAGAGTTTAACGTTTACAGATAGAAATACTGGTAACGATTCTGAAATTTCTGGAAATGGTGTTGTATCTAAAAACTATAATGCTTCTTTAGGTGTTAATTATACCATATTTGATGGTTTAGGAAGAAAATATAATTATAAACAATTAAAAGAAACTTATAATTTAACAGAGTTACAAGCTAGAGAAACTATAGAAAATACCTACTTACAACTCTTTACAATTTACTTTCAAATTGCTAGATTGTCAGAAAATACAAATAATTTAAAAGAAGCTTTAAGTATTTCTAAAAGAAGATTAAAACGTGCTAAATATCAATATGATTATGGACAATCTACTAAACTAGAATTATTAAATGCACAAGTAGATGTAAATAATGATAGTATTACTTATATGTCAGCTAAACAGCAACTTAGCAACGCAAAAAGAGGTTTAAATGTAGTTTTAGGTGTAGATAAAGAAACGAATTACAATGTAGAAACTGTAGTTGAATATAATAAGCTACTAAACCTAGAAGAACTTGAGCAAAAAACCATTGCAAATAATTCATTATTAAAGCAAAATGAAAAAAATATAGCAATCAGTGAATTTAATATTAAAGTAAATAAGTCTAATTATTTCCCAACATTAAATTTTAATGCTTCATATGGTTTTAATAGAACAGAAAATGAGAATTTAATCAACCCATTTGGTGCTAAATTAATTACTTCAGATGGTTTAAATGCAGGCTTAAATTTAACGTGGAATATTTTTGATGGTGGTACAAGAAAAACTAGAGTAGCCAATGCAAAAATTGCTTTAGATAATCAACAAATTGCTTTAGAGCAACAAAAAGTTACCATTAAAAACAATCTAAAAAACACTTGGGAAAATTATAATAATCAATTGTTTATACTAAAAGCACAAGAGCAAAATGTGCTAAGTAATCAAAATAATTTCGATAGAACACAAGAACGTTTTAACCTTGGACAAATAACTTCTGTAGAGTTTAGACAAGCACAAGTAAACCTTATTAATGCTAAAACTGCTTTAAACAATGCAAAGTTTGATGCTAAACTAATAGAACTTCAATTACTTCAGTTAAGTGGAGATATATTAAATGTAAATTTTTAAAACTTGATTTTTATCATATAATGTAGATTTTTTTAAATAGTAACTTTATTTAAAATTTATATTATGAGCCTAGTTAATTTACCTTTAGTGTTTAGCCCAATATTAAGTGCAGTTGCTGTAGTTGTATTTTTAGTTTTTCTTTTAACAGTTAGTGTTATTTCTGACTCTATTAAGAAAGCTTAACTATTAATTGATTTCATAGTTTTTTTGGTATTTTTAAAATAAAATTATGAGTAAGTTTTTAGAATTTATAAATCAAAACAAACCTGTTTTAATAGACTTTTTTGCAACTTGGTGTGGTCCTTGCCAAACCATGTCTCCAATCTTAAAGCAAGTTAAAGATGAGTTAGGAGATGAAGTTACTATTTTAAAAGTTGATGTAGATAAAAATGCTGCAATAGCTAGTAACTTTCAAGTTAGAGGCGTGCCAACTTTTATCTTATTTAAAAATGGGAAACAAGTTTGGAAACAAGCAGGTTTAATATCTAAAACAGATTTAAAGCAAAAAATACTGAATGTCTAATAAAGATTTATCTGAAAAATCTTGGGATAATCGTTATCAAAACCAAGATATAGGTTGGGATTTAGGTAAAGTTTCTTCTCCTTTAAAGGCTTATTTTAATCAACTCAATAATAAAGATCTTAAAATTTTGATTCCTGGTGGAGGTAATTCTTATGAAGCAGAGTATTTGTTTAATTTAGGGTTTAAGAATGTATTTGTTGTTGATTTATCAAAAACTGCTTTAAACAATATCAAAAAGAGAGTTCCAAATTTTCCAGATTCACAATTAATTTTAGGTGATTTTTTTAATGTAAATGATACATTTGATTTAATTGTAGAACAGACTTTCTTTTGTGCTATACATCCTTCTTTGAGAAAAGATTATGTTTCAAAAATGTATAACTTATTAGAAATAAATGGAAAATTAGTAGGTGTATTATTTGATGCACCTCTATACAAAAACAGACCTCCTTTTGGAGGCTCTAAACAAGAATATTTACTTTATTTTAAGAAACTTTTTAAAATAAACATTTTCGAAAAATGTTATAATTCTGAACCAAGTAGAAAAGGGAAAGAACTTTTTATAAAACTGATTAAATTTTAACATTCATTATTTTTATTTATTCTAAATAAACAATTATCTTTGCAGCAATAGTATAGCAAATGATTGTTTTTTATCAGAAAGAGACTACAAAAGTTACACAATTACAAACAACAGCAGTTTGTGATTCTTCATGTTTAACCAATTGCTTAAAGCCTAAAAGTAATTGTTGTAATAAGTATAAAAAAAAGGGCATCAATTGTAAAAGATGCCCAAAAATTTTATTAGAATTTGCTTCTTAAGATTTATTTAAAAGCATTCAATCCAGTTACATCTAACCCTGTTATTAGTAAATGTATATCATGTGTACCTTCATAGGTAATTACACTTTCAAGATTCATCATATGACGCATTATAGAATATTCTCCAGTAATACCCATACCACCTAACATTTGTCTTGCTTCACGTGCAATTTTTATAGCCATATCTACATTGTTTCGTTTAGCCATAGAAATTTGAGCAGAAGAAGCTTTTCCTTCATTCTTTAATGTTCCTAATCTCCATGCTAATAATTGAGCCTTAGTAATTTCTGTAATCATTTCAGCTAACTTTTTTTGTTGCAATTGAAATTGACCAATAGGTTTACCAAATTGTTCACGTTCTTTTACATAACGTAAAGCAGTATCATAACAATCCATTGCAGCACCAATAGCACCCCAAGAAATTCCATAACGTGCAGAATCTAAACATCCTAAAGGAGCTCCAAGACCAGATTTATTAGGTAATAAATTTTCTTTTGGTACCTTAACATTATCAAAAATTAATTCACCAGTTGCAGAAGCACGTAAAGACCATTTATTGTGAGTTTCTGGTGTAGAAAATCCTTCCATACCACGTTCTACGATTAAACCGTGAATTCTTCCTTCTTCATTCTTAGCCCAAACTACAGCAACTTGTGCAAAAGGAGCATTTGAAATCCACATTTTTGCTCCATTTAATAAATAATGATCACCTTTATCTTTAAAGTTAGTTTCCATTCCTCCAGGGTTTGAACCATGATTGGGTTCAGTTAATCCAAAGCAACCCATCCATTCTCCAGAAGCTAATTTTGGTAAATATTTTTTACGTTGTTCTTCTGTTCCATATTTATAAATAGGATACATAACTAGAGAAGATTGTACAGATGCAGTAGAACGAACACCAGAATCTCCACGTTCTATTTCTTGCATAATTAAACCATAAGAAATTTGATCTAAGCCAGCACCACCATATTCTTCAGGAATGTAAGGACCAAAAGCACCAATTTCTGCTAAACCATTAATAATTTGATGAGGAAATTCAGCTTTTTGAGCATATTCTTCAATAATTGGAGATACATCACGTTTTACCCAATCACGAGCAGCTTCTCGTACTAATTTATGTTCATCACTTAATAAATCATCTATATTGTAATAGTCTGGTGCTTGAAATAAGTCTGGCTTCATATAAATCTACTTAATTATTTTAAATGTGTAATTTTAAACAAAAATACAATTATTTGTTTAATATAAAACAAGTGTATTTTCAATTTTAAAAATACAAATAATTAAAATTTCGTATAAAGTTATTCTATAAAAGTTATTGATTTCATTTAAGTTTGTATCAATGAAGTTTACTTTAGGAAAAAAAGAACGATTAAAAAGCAAAAAGCTTATCGAAAAGCTTTATGCTGAAGGAAAATCTATAAAGGTTTTTCCTTTTAGAATGGTTTTTTTACAAATTCAGCACACTTCTGATTTTCCTTGTCAGGTTGGATTCTCTGTCCCTAAAAGAAATTTTAAATTAGCTGTAAGCAGAAATCGAATTAAAAGATTAATGAGAGAAACGTATCGTTTACAAAAAAATATTGTTTACGATAAAGTAGATAAACCTTATGTTTTTATGATTTCGTATATTGGTAGAGAAGAAATGAGTTACCAAGAGCTATATTTTAAAACGAAAAAGCTGCTTGAGTTATTTATAGAAAAAACTAAAAAATAGACAAAAGGATGAAGTTTAAATTTTCAAACAAAACAATTTTAGTTGTTGTTGCAGCAACAATGTTTTTAAGTTATTCTTTTAAGTCTAATTTCTTTGAGGTTGCTAAACAAATTGAAATATATAACTCTCTTTTTAAAGAGTTAAATATGTATTATGTAGATGAAATTAACCCTGCAGATTTAACAGACAGGGCTATAAAAAATACCTTAAAAGATTTAGATCCATACACAAATTTTTACAATGAACAAGATGTAGAGGATGCTAAAATTAGAAGAGAAGGACAATATGGAGGTATAGGAGTTTCAGTTTATTATTTAGATAAAGGCATACAAATTAAAGAGATATATCAAGGTTACGCAGCAGATAAAGCAGCTTTAAAAGCTGGTGATATTATTACATCTGTTGATGGGCAATCATTATTAAACATGGAAAGAGAACTACTTTCTATGTATTTAAAAGGAACACCAAATAGTAAGATTTCAGTTGAAATTGAAAGGCAGGGAAAAGTCTTAAAAAAAGAAATAACTAGAGAAAAAATAGAAGTAAATCCTGTTCCTTTTTCCAAAATGATAGATGAAGAAACTGGTTATATTGTTCTAACAAGATTTAATAATAAAGCATCGTCAGAAGTTAAAAAAGCATTTAGGAAATTAAAGTCTGAAGGGATGCAAAAATTAGTTTTTGATTTGCGTTCAAACCCTGGTGGTTCTCTTTTAGAAGCTATTAATATTTCTAACTTTTTTATTCCAAAAGGTAAAACTATAGTTACTACTAAAGCTAAAATAAAAAAATGGAGTAATACTTACAGAGGTAGTAATGAACCTTTAGATTTAGAAATTCCAATAACAGTTTTAATTAATGGTAGTTCTGCATCTGCATCTGAAATTGTTGCTGGGTCTTTACAAGATTATGATAGAGCTGTAATTTTAGGGGAACGTTCTTTTGGTAAAGGCTTAGTTCAGCGTCAAAAAGAATTAACCTATGGGACTCAATTAAAATTGACAATTTCTAAATATTATACACCAAGTGGAAGGTGTATTCAAGAATTAGATTATACAAATAGAGATCTTAAAACAGGTAAAGTGCCTAAGTTTTCAGATAAAATAATTAATAAATTTAAGACTCAAAATGGAAGAATAGTTTATGATGGTGGAGGTATTTTGCCAGATGTAAAGACAAGCTCTACAGATAAAACAAACTTAATTAAAGAATTATTTCAATCAAAGGCTATTTTTAATTTTGCTACAGATTATTATCATAATAATCAGAAAGTTGAAAAACTTGAAGATTTAAATATTCCATCAACTCTTTTTAAAGATTTTATACAATATCTAGAAAAAGATACCACTTTTGTAACTCAACAAGAAAAGCTTTTTAAAGAAGCATTTAATTATACACAAAATCAAAATATAAGTAAAGAACTTAATAAAATACAAGAAGAGTTATACAAACAAAAAGTTGATGAAATTTCAAAAAATAAAGAAGAAATAGAAGAAGAAATTATTGATGAAATAATATTAAAATATTTTTATAAAGAGGGTGTTTTTATAGATGATTTAAAAAAAGACAAAACCATTATAGAAGCAGTAAAATTATTGAAGAACACAAAAGAGTACAATAGAATTTTATCCTCTAAATAATTCTATATTTGCTTATCAAAAAAATAAATGCAACAAGTAAAAAACATAGATAGAACTAGAGCCCAAGAATCTACAAATGCCATAGAAAAATTATATATTTCTATGAGACACTTATTTAGTAGAGGCTTTTACAAACCTATGGGTGTTTCTGGTGAAACATTAAGGAAATCGCTTTTGCTTTTACGCCCAGAAATTTATGGCTCTATTGCAGAAGAAAGAGTAGAATTAAATGGATTAATTTATGTCATAGAAAGATTACCTGAAGGCATAGAAGAATGTCAGTTTATAAATTTAACTGCTGATGAAGGATATAAAAATTCTCACTTTAAGCCTATAATTCCTCCTAAAAGAAGAAGAAATTGTTATAGAATAGATAAAGATCAAATGAATATTGAGATTACCAGAGGTAGATCTGAAATCTATGATATTTTAACACACTTAACTTTCCTTTTTATAGAATCTCATAAAATTCAAGAAAGAGTAACCTTAAATGATGGCGAAGATTTTACAAGAGAATGGAAACATTTAGAAGATATCGTTTTACATCAAAAACAAATTTCTGAGAAAGAAAGAGAAGTAACTATTGTTCATTTAGGTAATATTTTAGGTAGGTCTTTTGATGAAGTATTAGGAATTTATAAAACATTTACATCTAAAGAAAACCCAGATCGTTTTTTTCAATTGATATTTTGGTTAGGCAAACTAGCTATCAACGAAGTTTTAGAAAATAAAAAAAGAACAGTAACATTCAGTTCTATTTTGGTAGAAGAAATTGGGCACCATATTTATGGCGAAATTTGGGCAAATAATATTAAAAAAGTTCTAAAAACTAATAATTTATTAGAAAGACCAATACATATTATTAGTGCAAATATGCATAGTGTATTAAATTCTGTATATGCTAAAAATGCATTACCAAAAGAAGCAAAAAATTTAAAAGGTTTTGAAATTTATCAGTTATTAAGTAACGAAAACAGCAAGCCAATACAGAAAAAAGTAAAAGATTTTGCTTCTAAAAACGGACTTATTTACATCAAAGATACATCTGGCACTAATATAAATGTACAAATAATAGACACAGCTAAAATAAATTTTGATGTTTTAACGTTCTCTAAAAAAGAGAATGCAAAAGAAAATCCTGTAATTATTGTAATGGATTATGCTTTTGGAGAACAGGCTTACGAAACTATGGATGAGTTATTAAAACCATACACTTGTGAGAAAAACAGCAAAACACATTTAGATGTAAAATCAATTTCTATTATGGGTAAAGCAGGTATTTTAGAAGGTGGTAAAGGAGATATTATGATTCCTTCTGCACATATTTTTGAAGGTACAGCAGATAATTATCCTTTTAAAAACGAATTAAAAAAAGAAGATTTAGAAGGTTTTGGTGTACAATCTTTTGATGGTTCTATGATTTCGGTTTTAGGTACATCTCTACAAAATAAAGATTTATTAAAGTTTTTTCATGATTCTACTTGGAATGTAATTGGGTTAGAAATGGAAGGAGCACATTATCAAAAAGCAATACAATCCGCATCAAGAATTAGAGGAAATATTTCTGAAGATGTACAAGTACGTTATGCCTATTATGCATCAGATAATCCACTAGAAACAGGAGCTACATTAGCATCAGGAGGATTAGGTATGACAGGAGTAATACCAACATACGCCATAACCCAAAAAATATTAGAACAAATTTTTTAATAAATAAGACAGATATTATAACCAAACTCATATGTCAACAAATCATAATAACAACGAAGAAGAAGTAGATTTAGGATCTTTATTCAAAATTATAGGTAGAGGTTTCCAAAACCTTTTTAATTTTATTGGTAATATCTTTAAAAGTATTTTTCATGCTTTTATACTTATTCTAATTTTTCTAAAAGATAATATAGTTAAAATAGGAATTGCTGCTATTATTGGTTTTGCTATTGGTCTATTTATTCAAGTAAAATCAACAAATAAATATGAATCTGAAATGTTGGTAAAACCCAACTTTAAAAGTGCCAATCAGTTGTATAATAACATCAATTATTATAACGATTTGGTAAAACAAAAAGATACTTCAGGAATTCAAAATACGTTTAAATTAAGTAAACAAGAAGCAGCATCACTTAAAAAATTTACGATAGAACCCATTGTAAATGAAAATGATATTATAAATTCTTACAACGATTTTATTTTAGAAGTAGATACAACCACTGTAAAAAGTTACACGTTTGATGAGTTTAAAACATCTTTTAAAGATTTAGACTATAAAATCCATAAAATTAAAGTTGTTGCTGAAAAAAACAATGTATTCTCTAAACTTGATGAAGTTATTATTTCTTCGGTTGTTAATAATAAATACTTTAAAAGAGTAAAAGAACTAACCAACGAAAATTTAAATAGAACAGATTCAATTTATCGCCAAAACTTAGCTCAGTTAGATTCTTTGCGAAAAGTGTACATGCAAGTAATGATTGAGGAAGCCAAAAAGCAAACCACAGGAACAACAATAGATTTAGGTGGCGAAAAAAGAACTACAAAAGAGTTAGAGTTATTCGAATCTAATAGAAAAATAAATTCACGATTAGAAGAGATTGCAGAAGATAAATCAGAAAAATATGAAGTCATTAATGTGATTTCTAATTTTCAACCTATAGGCTCAGAAATAAAAGGAGTAACTAAAAACAAAGCTTTTCAGTTAGCACTTTTAGGAGCATTAGCAATGATTTTTATCCTATTACTATTAAAAGTAAATTCTTATTTAAATAATTATAAAAAGTAAGAATGCAAACAATTTTAATTACTGGAGGTGCAGGTTTTATTGGGTCCAATTTTATTTCATACTTTATAGAGAATAATAAAGAAATTCATGTAGTAAATTTAGATTTGCTTACCTATGCAGGCGATTTAGAAAATTTAAAAGAGTTAGATAATCACCCAAGATATACTTTTTTTGAAGGAGACATATGTAATAGAGATTTAGTTGAAAATTTATTTAAAGAATACAATTTTTCTGGAGTAATTCATTTTGCAGCAGAATCTCATGTAGACAATTCTATAAAAAATCCAGATGCGTTTGTAAAAACAAATGTTTTTGGCACTTTTACATTGATAGATGTTGCAAAAAATTATTGGATGAATTCGCCCAATAAATATAAAAAAGATTTTGAAAAAGCTAGATTTCACCATATTTCTACAGATGAAGTTTATGGGACATTAGGACCAGAAGGATTGTTTACAGAAACCACACCTTACGCACCCAATAGCCCTTATAGTGCTTCAAAAGCGTCTTCAGACTTTTTGGTTAGAAGTTATTTTCATACGTATGGAATGAATTTGGTAACCACTAATTGTTCAAACAATTATGGCCCAAAGCAACATGATGAAAAGTTGATACCAACCATTATTAGAAAAGCAATTTCTGGTGAAAATATTCCTATTTATGGTGATGGAAAAAATATTAGAGATTGGTTATACGTCTTAGATCATTGCACAGGGATTGAGTTGGTTTACAAAAACGGTAAATCTGGAGAAACCTATAATATTGGTGGCAAAAATGAACGTAATAATTTATATATAGCCAATAAGATTTGTGAGATTTTAGATGAAATTCATCCAAAGAAAAATTCTTACAAAAAGCAAATTAGTTTTGTAAAAGATAGACCAGGACATGATTTTAGATACGCTATAGATGCTTCCAAATTAGAAAATGAATTGGATTGGAAAGCCGCAGAAAACTTTGAATCTGGAATTTTAAAAACCATTCAGTGGTATTTAAAAAAATACAATTAATATGAAAGGAATAGTTTTAGCAGGAGGATCTGGTACAAGATTACATCCACTAACTTTAACTGTGAGCAAACAGTTAATGCCAGTGTATGATAAACCTATGATTTATTACCCAATTTCTACTTTAATTTCTGCAGGAATTAGAGAAATATTAATCATTTCTACACCCCAAGATTTACCATTGTTTCAAAAACTATTAGGAGATGGAAGTAAAATAGGTTGTAGTTTCCAATACGAAGTACAAGAAAACCCAAATGGTTTGGCAGAAGCTTTTATTATTGGTGAAAAGTTTATTGGTTCTGATAAAGTTGCCTTAATATTGGGTGATAATATTTTTTATGGATCTGGTTTAGCAAATATCTTAAAATCAAACAACAATCCAGATGGAGGTATTGTATATGCTTACCATGTAAATGACCCAGAAAGATATGGTGTTGTAGAGTTTGATGAAAATAACAAGGCAATTTCTATAGAAGAAAAACCAGAATCACCTAAGTCTAATTATGCAGTTCCTGGAATCTATTTTTATGATAATGACGTAATAGAAATTGCAAAAAATATCAAACCTAGCAAAAGAGGCGAATTAGAAATTACAGAAGTAAATAATGTATATCTAAAAAAAGGAAAACTCTCTGTAGAAATTTTAGATAGAGGTACAGCTTGGTTAGATACAGGTACTTTTAACTCGTTAATGCAAGCAGGACAATTTGTGCAGGTAATTGAAGAAAGACAAGGTTTAAAAGTAGGATCTATAGAAGAAGCAGCTTTTAGAGCTGGTTTTATAACAAAAGAAGAAATGATTAAACTATCTGAATCCCTACTAAAAAGTGGATATTCTATTAATTTGTATAAGATATAATGAAAGTTACAGAAACACATTTAAAAGGTTGTTTTGTTATAGAACCAACTATTTATAAAGATGAAAGAGGAACTTTTATGGAGAGCTTTAATCATCAAAAATTTGAAGCAGCTATAGGAACTAAAATTAATTTTGTTCAGGATAATGAATCCGTTTCTAAAAAAGGTGTTGTTCGTGCATTGCATATGCAGAAAGCACCTTATTCTCAAGCAAAATTAGTACGCGTAGTAAAAGGAAGAGTTCTGGACGTGACTGTAGATTTTAGAAAAGACTCGCCAACTTTTGGTCAGCATTTTTCTATTGAATTATCTAGAGAAAATGGAAAACAGCTTTTTATTCCTAGAAATTTTTTGCATGGTTTTGCAACCTTAGAAGATGATACTATTTTTAATTACAAATGTGATAATTATTATAAAAAAGGTTCTGAACTAGGTGTTATTTATAATGATAAAGATTTAAATATAGATTGGGGTTTAAGTGAAGAAGATGTTATTTTGTCTGAGAAAGATGGAAAACTAAAACAATTCAAGTAATATCTAAGGCAAGTTAATTATAAAGAATTAGATTAAAAGAGGTATAAAATTCTAGCTTTTTTTCAATATAAAATTATTTATTAGTGCAAAACTCAGAAAAAAGAGCATCTAAATTAAAATTAAGCTTATTTTTAAATTTATCTTTAAAAGTTCTAAACATTGCTATAAGTTTGTTGTTAGTTCCTGTATTACTTATTTCTTTAGGCAAAGAAAAATATGGTATATGGATTACTGTTTTTACATTTATTGGATGGTTAAATATTTTTGATTTAGGTTTAGGTGAAGGTTTAAAATTAAAACTAACTGCTGCATTTTCTTTAAAAAAAATTAAAAAAATAAATAAATTAATTACTTCTACATATTTATTTATAATTTTTATAACAAGTATACTTTTATTTTTATTTACAATAATTAATTTTTTTGTTGATTGGAGTGAATTGCTTGGTGTTAATAATTATGCAAATGAAATTAACACCTCTATTTACATACTGGTAGTAACTGTTTTACTAATTTTTATAGTCAAATTAATAGGTACGATTTATTCATCCTTACAATTACCATTTGTTGAAAATATAATAAAAACCTCAGGACAATTTGTGTTTTTAATTTGTTTGTTAATTTTAAACCTCTCAAATTTTAAATTAAACTTAATTTGGGTAACTGTTTTTTCTTTATTGCCAACATTATTAATATATGTAGGTTTTAATATTAATTTTTTTAGATTTAAAGCCCCTTTTCTAGCACCTAAGTATAGATATATAAGTAAAATTACCCTTAAAGAGGTTATAAGGCCAGGTTTTAGTTTTTTTATTATACAGCTTGGTTGCATAGTACTTTACTCTACAGATAATGTTATTATATTAAAATTATTTTCAGCTACAGAAGTTACTTATTATAGTATTTATTATAAATACTATAGCTTTCCATTTATGTTTTTTAGTTTATTTATAGCTTCTCATTGGAATGCCTTTATAGATGCTCTAGCAAAAAAAGATTTTCTTTGGATAAAAAATAAAATTCAACTTTTTAAAAAATTACTATTACTACTTTTCATAGCTTACATTTTTATGTTTCTTTCAGAAGAAAAACTTTTATTGTTTTGGGTAGGTAAAGATAATATAGTATTAGACAGTTCTTTAAGTTTGCATATGATTTTGTATTTCTTAATTTCGTCAACTACTACTATATATATATATGTAGTTAATGCTTATGGTAAACTATACGTACAGTTGGTAAGTTATATTGTTATAACATTAATAAATATACCTGTTTCCATTATATTAGCCAAGTTTTTTAAGTTTGGGGCTTCTGGTGTTATTTTAGCATCATCTATTTGTTTATTAATTTTACTAATACTAATACCAATACAATATAAAAAAATCATAAATCAAAAAGTTTTTGGTGCCTGGAACAAATAAAAAGATTTTCAAAAAAAAATCAACATAAATTTTCTTAAATAATGAATATTTGTATCTTACTTACTGCTACCATTGCGCCACATAATGTGCCAAACCTAAAAAGAGTTGATCATTTACTAAGAGAAAATGATTATTTAGAAGCAATAAAGTTTTATTCTAAATTTAAGATTCCTATTGTTTTTTGTGAGAATAGTAATACAAAATCTGAAAGTATTTTAAATTTTTTAAAAAATAAAAAAATCTATTTTGAGTACTTTAGCTTTCAATCAAAAAAGAGTAATGAAGGCAAAGGAAAAGGAGAAGCAGAAATTTTATCATATGCTTTTTTAAACTCTAAAATTTTAACAAAAAGTAAAAGTATCGTAAAAATTACAGGAAGATATAAAATTAAGAATTTTTTAAAGCAAGTTAAAAACATTAATAAAAATACTATATATGTTAACTTAACTAAAAGTTTATCATATTCAGATTCTAGGTTTTTTATTTTGAACAATTTTTTTTATGAAAATTATTTTTCTAAAGAACTTAACAATATAGATGAGAATAATAATGTTTTTATGGAGCATATTTTATTAAAATCTACCTTAAATTATATTTCAGATTTCAATAATTGGAGTTTGCCTAAACAAAAAATTATCTATGAAGGAGTGTATGGTACTGATAATACTTCTTATAAAAAAAATAAAATAAAACAATTATTAAAAGAAGTTTTTTATAAACTAAAAGTTTATCTTTTAAAATCGAATTTATAATCTACCTAAGTTATTGAGTTTATATTAAATGTCAAATGCTAATCTTTTAATAACCGTAATTACTGTTTGTTTTAATAGTGAAAAAACAATAAGATTCTCTTTAGAATCTGTTTTAAATCAAACATATCATAATATAGAATACATCATCATTGATGGAAAATCTACAGATTCAACTATTGAAATTATTAAGTCATACCAGCATAAATTTATAGAAAAAGGTATCTCTTATAAATGGACTAGTGAAACAGACAAAGGAATTTATGATGCAATGAATAAAGGTGTTAAATTGTCTTACGGTAAATTAATAGGTATTTTAAATAGTGATGATTGGTACGAGTTGGATACGTTGCAAAATGTAAAAAACGAGTGGATAAAATCGCATTCAGATTTTATACATGGTAATATGAATGTTTTTTCTCCAGAAAAGGAGTTTATAAAAACATTAAAACCAAAAACCAAAAAATCTGTGATAAGAAAAATGCCTTTTTTTCACCCAACTTCATTTGCGAGTAAAAAGCTTTATAATAAACTAAAAGGATATTCTCTAGACTATAAAATATGTTCAGATTACGATTTTATAATCAAAGTAATAAATTCTAATTTTAATATTAGTTATATAGATAAAGTATTAACAAACTTTACAATTGGTGGTATAAGTACAACACAAATTAATCCAGCTCTGAAAGAATCTCATTTAATTAGGGTTAAAAATGGATATCAAAAAAACATAAGTAAGTTTTATTATTTAATAGAATTGTTAATTTGTAAAATTAAATACAGATGATGAATAAAAAAACAATACTTTTTGTACACCAATCTTCAGATTTATATGGTTCCGATAAAACTTTATTAATATTAGTAAATAAACTAAATAAAAATTTTTTTAGACCAATTGTTGTTTTACCAAGAAAAGGACCTTTATTAGAGGAATTAAAAAAACAAAACATAAAAATTATCATAACTCCAGTGATAAATATTCATAAAAGAATGTTCAATTTAAAAGAACTTTTTTTCTTACCTTTTAATCTTATAAAATCCATACACAAACTTCATAAAGAATTAAAAGGAATAAAAATAGATATAGTTCAAAGCAACACTGTAGTTGTAACCTTGGGGTTTGTATATGCAAGATTAAAAAAAATAAAACATTTTTGGCACATCCATGAGGTTTTAGAAAGTCCAAAAATTGCTGTAATAGTTTTTTCTTGGTTGGTAAAAGTATTTTCTGATTTTACAATTTTTAACTCTATTTCAACTCAAAAGAGTTATTGTAAAAGATTTCCAGTAATAAAAGAAAAATCAGTAATAATATATAATGGACTGGACAGAGAATTAGAAACAACATCTAAAATAGAACAATATAAATTAAAAGAGAATTTAGAGTATAATTCTAACGATGTTATTTTAGGACTAGTTGGAAGAATTAATGTAAATAAAGGGCATATTTTACTATTAAATAGTTTCAATGAAATATTAAAAAAGCAACCTAATATAAAATTACTTTTTATAGGATCTGTTGTTAAAGGTAAAGAACAAGTTCTTGAAATATTAAAAAAACAAATTGTAAAATTAGGTTTAGAGGGAAAAGTAAAAATATTACCATTTCAAAAACAAATTTGGAAATTTTGGGATATTATAGATATTGCAGTTGTGCCTTCTACAGTGCCAGAATCTTTTGGTTTAGTAGCACTAGAAGCAATGTTAGCCTGCAAGCCTGTGATAGCATCTAATTTAGGGGCTTTAAAAGAAGTAGTTAAAAACAATACAACAGGTTTTTTATTTGATATTAATGATAAGAAAGATTTTGAAAAAAAAATACAAATTCTACTAGAAAATAAAGAGTTGAGAGAAGAATATGGTATTGCTGGTTACTCAAGGGCTAAAAAAACATTTAATATTGAAAAGTATATATATCAATTTGAACAAAAATATTTAGAGGATTGAATTCTATAAAACTAAATAATATTTTTTTATTAGTAAGTTTCTTTTTGCTAATTCAATTTTCTGTAATAGAAATTCATTTTGCAATTTATGCATTACTTTTTTTATTTTTTTACACTAAAGTATCCATAGATTTATTAAAAAGTTTAGTTTTTATAATACTGATTTTTAGTATTGGTTTGGTTTCATCTTTTTTACAATCTAAAACATTATATAATTTTACAAAAGATGTAATTTATTTTTTAATTCCTATACTTTCACTTATTTCTGGCTATTTTATTGCAAAAAGTACAAAAAGTTTAACCGTATTTTTAAGAATAATAATTTTTGTTACAACTATTTTTTCAATAGTTCATCTGTTGACAATCTTTTCTCAGGTAAATATTTCTAGTTCATCCGTTAGTGATATCAGAAGAGTTGGTGGCTTATCTAATATAATAGAAGTATTTGTTTTAGTCATACTTTTTTCATCCTATTCATATAATTTTCTTGATGTGATTAGGAATAAACTTCTTAAGAAAACAATAATATCTATCATTTTTGTTTCTTTTGTGTTTTATTTTTCAAGAACCATGTTTGTTTCTTTTTTTATTTTAATATTGGCAGTTTATGGTCATTTAAAAATTACATCAAAGGGACTTAAGTATTTAATTGGTGTAATTTTATTTTTTATACTCTTTTATAGTTATTTATTTAGTATTAAGTTAGATAGGGGTAAACCAGGCTTAGAATCATTTCTTTACAAAATTAAAATTGCACCTTCAGAAATTTTTACACCTGTAAGAAAAATTGATCCGAACAACCATGCATATCTTTGGGATCATTGGCGTGCTTACGAAGCTACAATGGCTATAGATCAAATAAACACAATACCTACTTTTATGATTGGTAAAGGTTTTGGCGCGCTTGTAGATTTAAAGTTTAAAGTTTTTTTAGGTGATGAAAAAATGAGATATATACCTTCTATACATAATGGCTATATATTTGTTTTTTTTAAATCAGGTATTTTGGGAGTAATTTTTCATGTATTGTTTTTGATAAACCTATATTTATTTGCTTACTCAAAAGCAAAAAATAAAGAAGAAGCTGTTTTTAATTATTTAATTGCAGGTATAAGTGTTCATTTTTTATTTACATCGCTAATCATTAATGGAATTTATAATATTGAAGAAATTTTTATATTTATTTTAGGAGCTTTGCTATATTTTAAAAAAAAATCAATTAAAAGTGTAAAAATTAATAAATGAAAATAGGAATTATAGGAACTAGAGGAATTCCCAATCATTATGGTGGTTTTGAACAATTTGCAGAACATCTAGCTGTTTTTTTAAAAGAAAAAGAATGCGAGGTTTATGTATATAACTCTTCCAATCATCCTTATAAAGAAACTATATTTAAAGGAGTAAACTTAATACATTGCAATGATCCAGAAGATAAAATGGGTACCATTGGGCAATTTATATATGACTTAAACTGTATTTTAGATACCAAAAAAAGAAATTTAGATGTTATCTTACAGTTAGGTTATACAAGTAGCTCAATTTGGTCTTTTTTATTCCCAAAAAAACCACTAATTATTACAAATATGGATGGTTTAGAATGGAAAAGAAGTAAATACACGTTCTTTGTTAGAAAATTTTTATTGTTTGCAGAGAGATTAGCTGTAAAACACAGTCATTTTTTAGTTTCAGATTCTGAAGGGATTAAAAAATATATAGATGATAAATATAAAAAAGATTCAAAATTTATTGCTTATGGTAGTAATGTTGTAAGCAATTTAGATGAAAACGTATTAAAAAAATTTAATGTAGAAAAATTAAAATTTAATATGTTAATTGCTAGAATTGAACCTGAGAATAATGTAGAAACAATTTTAGATGGTGTTGTACTTAGTAAGGTAAAAAACCCTTTTCTTGTAATTGGAAATTACGAAAACAATAAGTTTGGTAAAAGATTAAAAGAAAAATATAAAAACGATTCTAGAATTATTTTTATAGGAAGTATATACAATAATTTAGAGTTAAACTCTTTAAGGTATTTTTGTAATTTATATTTTCATGGGCATTCTGTTGGTGGTACAAATCCTTCATTGTTAGAAGCTATGGGTTCTAGTAATTTAATTATTGCTCACAATAATATATTTAACAAAGCAGTTCTTAAAGAAGATGCTTATTATTTTTTTACAGCAGAAGATGTTAGTTTTTATTTAGAAAATAAGTCTAAAGAAAACGAAACTTTAAAAATAGAAAACAATAAGATTAAAATTAACAACCAATATGATATTAATAGAATAAATGGCAGTTATCTATCCTTTTTTAAAGAATGCCTTTCTAAAAGCTAAGCAACTTACTATTTTAGAATTACTATTAGTAGCTATTTTAATTACACTTTCTATAGGTAGTTTTTTGATAAATAGTATTTCAGTGATACTATTTGTTTTAGCAACTTTTTACTACTTTCAAAAGCACCCTAGAAAAACTAATTTTACTTTAATTGCTAAAGTTTTAATTGGGTTTTATATACTATTTGTTATTTCTCTTTTTTGGACAACCAATATCGAAAATACAAAATCAGGTTTGCTTAGTTTTTTGTCTTATTTGGCTTTACCACTAGCTTTTTCTCTAGTTTCAAAAAATAAAATCAATATCAATAAAGTGTTTAGTGTTTTTTCTAATTTATTGGTACTTTGTGCAATATATTGCATTTTTATTGGTGCACTTAAAGTATTAAAAACAGGCAATTATAATTATTTATTTTATCATGAATTATGCAGTAACTTAAGTATTTTAAATGCTATTTACTTATCTGTTTTTGTAAGTTTTGGTATAAGTTTTTTAATATATAAACAAAAAAAATCGAAACTAGATGTTTTTAATTTAACAGTTTTAGCACTTTTTTTAATTTTACTTTCTTCTAAAATAATAATTACAATCACCTTAATTTCAGGTGTTTTCTACTTGATAAGAAAAAGAAAATTCCACAAAGTAAACCTTAAAAGTTTTTTATTGTTAATAGTAATAATTTCTATATTTATTGCTGCTTCTAGTAATCTTACCAATCGTATTAAAGTAGAATTTAATAAAACAAAAATAAACGAAGTTTTACAAACAAAAGACTTTGGTCACGCGTACATATGGACAGGTTTTGGTCTAAGAGTGTTTCAAGCAAAAATGTTTTTAGAAGTGATACAAGAAAATAAAAATACTTTTTTAGGTTCAGGATTATTCAATTCTCAAGATACATTGATAAAAAAATATAAAGAATACAATTTATATCCAGGCTTTTATCATTATAACTATCACAATCAATATATACAAGTTTATGCAGAATTAGGGGTTATTGGTTTATGCATGCTATTATTAATCTTTATTTTAACCATTAAACAAGCAATTATTTATAAAGATTATTTTTTATTATCCTTTATAATTTTAATCTTAGTGGTCTGTTTAACAGAATCTTTTTTGTGGAGACAAAGAGGAATGGTATTTTTTATAACTACCTTGCTTTTATTAACAAGAAGAAAAAGACTTGATATTTGAAACAAAAAAACTCCATATTAATTAAACCATTAATAATCTTAATAGATTTATTGATTATAAATGCTATTATTTTTTTGATATCAGATAAGGAGTATTTAAACTTTTTGTTTATATCATATATTAGTGTTTTCTGGTTATTTATTGCTTATTATACAAAGTTTTACAATGTATATAGATATACCCATGTTGCTAGGTTAGTAACACTTTTATTCTCTCAATTTTTCATATTTGCACTAGCATATCTTAGTTATTTTACCATATTTAAAGAAGGTGAAATTGTCAATAAACAATTTGATATATTTTCCCTTGTTTTCGGTACAATTACTTTTTTTAAATTTTTTGTTTTTTACCTTCTTAAAAAGTATAGACTAGAAGGTAAAAACTATAGAAATATTGTTCTTTTTGGTGAAATAGGTTCTGCAAAAAAAATAAATAACCTATTCCATACAAAAAACGATTTAGGATACCGCTTTTACGGTTTTTTTTCTAATAAAGTTTACAAATCAAAATACTATTTAGGTAATTATAGTAAAGGTTTTAAATATATATTAGAAAATAGTATAGACGAAGTATATTGTGACCCAACAAAAGTAAGTTCCAAAGAATTGATAGAAATAACCAGATTTACAGAAACAAATGATTTGCAATTAAGACTTTTACCAGAAAACAAAGCAATTTATAGCAAAGATTTTATTTTAGAATATGTAGGTACTATACCTATCTTAAAACCTAAACCTTTACCATTCGAAAAAATAGAAACACATATTCTTAAAAGAGTATTTGATATTATTTTTTCATTTACGGTATGTATTACAATACTTTCTTGGGCACTTCCTATATTATGGATTATTGTAAAATTAAATTCAAAAGGTAATTTCTTTTTTAAACAAAAAAGAGATGGTCTAAATGGAAAACAGTTTTACTGTTATAAAATAAGATCCATGAAAACTAATAGTCTTGCCGATAAAATTTCAGCAACTAAAAATGATAATAGAGTAACAAAAGTTGGCGCTTTTTTAAGGAAAACTAGTTTAGACGAACTACCACAATTTTTTAATGTTTTAAAAGGAGATATGAGCATTGTTGGTCCTAGACCTCATATAAATATTCAAACAAAAAAATATACAGAAGAAATTGATAATTACTTAATAAGAAACTCTGTAAAACCAGGTATTACTGGTTTGGCTCAAATTAGTGGCTATAGAGGTGAAGTAATTAAAAAATCGGATATAGAAAATAGAGTACGTTTAGATATTTTTTATATAGAAAATTGGTCTATTTTTTTAGACATTAAAATAATAGCACAAACTTGTATTAATTTTTTCAAAAAAGAAGAAAAAGCTTACTAAATAGACAATTAGATGAAGATAACAGGTTCTATAGTGCTTTATAAAGAAAATCTAAAAGATTTACACACTGCAATAGAGTGTTTTTTAAATATACCAAACCAAAATAAATTATATTTAATAGACAATACACCTACAAAGTTTTTTGAGTACGTTTTTGTAAATGAAAATATAGTATATATTCCAATAAAAGAGAATATTGGCTTTGGTTCTGCTCATAATAAAGTTATAGATAATATAGAAAAGAATTCAGATTATCATCTAATCTTAAACCCAGATGTTTTTTTTCAACCAAAAATAATTGTAAAACTAATTAATGAACTAGAAAAAGATAGCGCAACTTCAATGATAGCTCCAAAAGTCTTATTTCCAGATGGTAGGCATCAATATTCCTGCAGAAGATACCCAACTGTTTCAGAATTATTAGCAAGAAGATTTACTTTTTTAAAGTCTATATTTAAAAAGCAAATTTTTAAAGGAACGTATAGGGATAAAGATTTAAATCAACCTTTTTTTGCAGAATATATTACAGGTTGTTTCCACTTATACAAAACTAAAGATTTTGTAAAAATTAAAGGTTTTGATGAACGCTATTTTTTATATATGGAAGATGTAGATATTTGTAGAAAAATAGATGCTCTTGGCAAGAAAAAATTATACTTTCCACAAGAAGAAATTGTACATGTTTTAAAACAAGGTTCTTCTAAAAATCTAAAATTATTTTTTAGACACACATCCTCTGCAATTAAATATTTTTTAAAGTGGGGTTTTAGGTAGCCAACTTTTTTTAAAATATATTTGCATCATAACAACACAACACAAATGAATATTCTAATTTTAGGCTCTGGAGGTAGAGAGCATGCATTTACATTAAAGTTAACAGAAAGTAAAAAAGTAAATCAAATTTTTGTAGCACCTGGTAATGCTGGTACAAACAAAATTGCAACGAATATAAATATCAACCCAACAGATTTTAATCTTGTAAAACAAGCGGTTTTAGAGAACGATATTCAAATGGTTGTTGTTGGTCCAGAAGCTCCACTAGTAGAAGGTGTTCACGATTTTTTCTTATCAGATGAACAACTTAAAAATATTTCTGTTATTGGACCTAAAAAAGATGGTGCTCTTTTAGAAGGAAGTAAAGATTTTTCAAAGCAGTTCATGCAAAAACATAATATACCAACTGCAAAATATCAATCTTTCACTAAAGATAATTTACAAGAAGGGTATGCATTCTTAGAAACATTAAAACCTCCATTTGTTTTAAAAGCAGACGGATTAGCTGCAGGTAAAGGAGTTCTTATTTTAAATTCTTTAGAAGAAGCTAAAAAGGAATTAAAAGAAATGGTTTTTAATCAAAAATTTGGAGAAGCTTCATCTACTGTTGTTATCGAAGAATTTTTAAAAGGAATAGAGTTATCTGTTTTTGTATTAACTGATGGTATTAATTATAAAATTTTACCTTCAGCTAAAGATTATAAAAGAATTGGAGAAGGTGACAAGGGATTAAATACTGGAGGAATGGGAGCAATATCTCCTGTACCATTTGCAGATGATGCTTTTCTTAAAAAAGTTGAAGATTTAATCGTAAAACCAACTGTTGATGGTTTGCGAAAAGATGGAATAGATTATAGAGGATTCATTTTTATTGGATTAATGAATGATAATGGTAATCCATCTGTTGTTGAGTATAATGTTAGAATGGGAGATCCTGAAACAGAAGTTGTTTTACCAAGAATTGAATCAGATTTATTAGATTTATTTGAGGGTGTTGCAAACCAAAATTTAGGAGAAAAATCATTTTCTATTACATCAAAAACGGCTACTACTGTTATGCTAGTTTCTGGAGGTTATCCTGAAGCTTATGAAAAAAATAAAGAAATTAATGGTTTAGAGAACATTAATGAATCTATCGTTTTTCATGCAGGAACTTTTTTAAAAGAAGATAAAGTACTAACAAATGGAGGTAGAGTTATGACTATTACTTCATTTGGAGAAAATATTCAAGAGGCATTAGATAAAAGTTATTCATCAATAAAAAAAATTCATTTTGATAAAATGAATTTTAGAAAAGATATTGGTTTTGATTTACTTTAATTAGGTAGCTTTTTCTATAGTAAAAGAAAATTCAGAACCTTCACCATAAGTACTTTTCAATAGTATATTTTCATTGTGAGCTTCTACAATATGTTTTACAATAGATAATCCTAAACCAGAACCACCTTGTTCTCTGGATCTACTTTGATCTACTCTATAGAAGCGCTCAAATAAACGTGATAGGTGTTCTTGTTTAATACCTTCACCATTATCAATTACCTTGATAATAAACTTTTTATCATTATAACTTTCAATAGCAACTATAGTACTTCCATTAGGTTTACCATACTTAATTGAATTAACGATTAAGTTAATTAGTACTTGTTCTATTTTTTCTATATCACCTTTTACAAAAACAGGAAATTCATAAACTTTATCAAAAAGAAGAGAAATATTTCTTTTTTTAGCTTTCATTTCAAACAAGTCAAAAACATTTTGAATTAGTTCAAGTATATTAAAAGGTTCAATTTTAAGTTTTAAGCCTTCGTTTTCTAGCTTGGCAATCATGTCTAAATCTTTAATTACGGCTGTTAATCTCTCTACACCTTTATTGGCTCTTTCTAAGTATTTGGCTCTTATTTTTTTATCATTAATTGCACCTTCTAATAACGTTAAAATATACCCTTGAACTGTAAAAAGAGGAGTTTTAAGTTCGTGAGCAACATTCCCTAAAAAGTCTCTTCTAAATGAATCTCTTTCTGTTAAGTTTTTGATTTCCAATCGTTTTCCATCTACATATTTCTGCATACTTTTAGATAATTGATCTATATCTGTAGTAGCATTTTCTCTTTTTAAATCTTTTGCATTTAAAATAGAAACTTCTTCATATATCTTTTTTAATCGTCTATAGATAAAATGTTCAGCTCTATACTGAATAATAAAAAATGAAACAAAAAATAGAACAAGTACAGACAATATTATGGTTTTAACACCAAAATGTTTAATTATAAAAAAGTAAGAAACACCTGCTATTATAACAGATAAAAGTGTTAAATAAATTGCAGACCAAAGTGCATAAGAATATGTCTTTTTAACTTTCAATAGATTTATTTTTCTGTATTAGGGAGTACAAATTTATAACCTACTCCTTTAACAGTTTTAAAATGATTGTCTCCAATTTTTTCTCTAAGTTTTCGAATATGAACGTCTATAGTTCTTCCACCTACAACAACTTCATTTCCCCAAACTGTATCTAGTATAACTTCTCTTTTAAAAACTTTATTTGGTTTGGAAGTTAAAAGAGAAAACAGTTCAAATTCTTTTCTTGGTAAAGAAATTTTTTCACCAGATTTATAAACCACATATTCTTCTCTATCAATAACAATGTCTCCAATTTTTAAAGAATCTTCAGAATTTTTTTCAGTCTTTAATCTTCTTAATAAAGATTTTATTTTACTTACTAAAACTTTTGGTTTTATAGGTTTTGTAATATAGTCATCTGCACCTGCTTCAAAACCAGCAACTTGTGAGTAGTCTTCTCCTCTTGCCGTTAAAAAAGCAATAATTACATTTTCTAGAGAATTAATTTTTCTAATTTTTTCGCAGGCTTCTATACCATCCATTTCTGGCATCATAATATCTAGCAATATTAAATGCGGATTATATTTTTTAGCAAATTTTATGGCTTCTTGACCATTTTCTGCAGTAATAACTTGGTAGCCTTCGTTTTTTAGATTATACCCAACAATTTCTAAAATATCAGGTTCATCGTCTACTAAAAGAATTTTAATATCTCCTTTATTCATAATATTATGATTGATAACTCAAAAATAGCGATAATTATAGAATAATAACAAGTGCTTAACAATCATTTAATATTGGCCAGGAATAAAGTGGTGAATAACTTAACAATAAGTTAATCAGGTTAAATGATAAAAACATAAATATATTTTTTATTTTTAAAATCTTAATTAAAATTTAATCAAACATGAGAAAAAATTACTTTTTTACTTTATTGTTAACCTTTTTATTTACTGTTATAAGTTATTCACAAGTAACTGATTTGTACATTAGTAAATATGGAGAAGGCTCTTCTGATAATAAATTTCTTGAAATTTATAATGGTACTAATGCAGCAATTAGTTTAGCCGATTATGCATTTCCAAGTGTTTCAAATGGACCAACCAATGCTGGCGAATATGAATTTTGGAATAAATTTCCTGATGGAGCTTCTATAGCAGCTGGTGATGTTTATGTTATTGCACACCCAGATGCAGATCAATCAATTTTAGATAATGCAGATCATACGCATCAATATTTAAGTAATGGAGATGATGGATATGCATTAGTTAAAGGTGGTACTTGGAATGATGCAGATTCTGATGGAATTATTGATGCAGGAGAAATGACTGGATTTACAATTTTAGATTGGTTAGGAGATTGGCAAGCAGATCCTGGTTCTGGTTGGGATGTAGCTGGTGTTTCTGCAGCTACTAAAGACCATACTTTAACTAGAAAAAGTTCTGTATGTGGTCCAAATAATGATTGGGATAGTTCAAGAGGAACAGATACTAATGATTCAGAGTGGATTGTAGGTGATAAGGATTCTGGTTGGGATACATTAGGATCTTACACAGGTTGTGTATCTGAACCAGTATTAACAATAACAGCACCTTCAGATAATTCAACTATTTCTAGTACAACATCAGCTACAGTATCAATATCTGTATCGAACTTTACAGTTGGAGCAGTTAATGGGAATAGTGTTGATGGTCACATTCATTGGACAGTACAAAAAAATAGTGAATCTGCAGTTGCACAACCTATGAAATATAATGTAGATGATGAAATAATAACGGTTGAGCCAGGAAACACATATACAGTTTTTATGCAATTGGTAGATAATTCTCATACACCAATTGATCCTGCTGTTAGTGCTACAACTACATTTACAGTAGACTTACCTTGTGACATTCAATTAGCAACTATTTCAACATCATGTGAAACTTCAACATCTGGTACAGACACATATACAACTAGTATAGATTTTACAGCTGGTAATACTACAACTTATACCATTACTGCAAAGGATAGTAATAATAATGATGTTGGTACTATTGGAGGTGATAATCCTAGCACAATTGCTGCAGGAACCATTACAATTACAGGTGTTCCAGAGGGAACAGATTTTACAGTAAAAGTAATTGGAGGTACTGGTAGTAGCTGTGATTTAACAAGAAATATTTCTAGTCCAAACTGTATTGCTTTTCCTGTAGAAGAATATTTTGATTATCCAGATGCAGCAAATTTAGGTGACCAAGCTTCTTGGACGAAGGTGAATTCTGGAGATGAAATGTTAATAGCTACAGGAAATTTAGATTATACTGGTTTAAAAGCATCTACAGGAAATAAAGTAACTTTTGACGGTACTGGTTCAGAAACATATACAACTTTTCCAGATATAACTTCTGGAACAATTTATGCTTCTTTTTTACTAAAAGTAACTGCTTTTCAGACTGGGTCAAGTCCAGATCTAACAGATGGTGGCTATATTGCTGCATTAGCTGGAGAAACATCTAGTTATGATGCTAGACTTTGGGTAAGACCAAATCCAGACACAAGTGGATCTACTTTTGATATAGGTTTTGGCTACGAATCTTCTAGTCCACCTTTTACAACTGGAACTTATAATTTAAATGATGTAATTTTTGTTGTAATGGCATATAATATGGATAATGCAACAATAAGTACATGGGTGAATCCAGATGCATCTTCTTTTGAAGGAACTATTCCTACAGCAACTATAACTACAACAGATACTTCACCTCCATCTGCTATAAATTTATTTATCTTAAGACAAGATTCTACTAATGAGACACCAAGCATTGAGGTAGATGAATTAAGAATTTCAACAAGTTGGGCAGATGTAACACCTAAAGAAGCTACAGCATCAACCATAAATAGTCAAATAGAAGGTTTTGCAATTTATCCAAACCCTGTTACTAATGGTAGACTTTCTATCACTAGCAACAGTTCAGATAATAAGCAAGTTTCAATTTTTAATGTTTTAGGTAAAAACGTTTTAAATACTATAATTTCAGGAACTAAAGCAGAGGTGAATACTTCTGGAATTTCTGCAGGGATTTACATTTTAAAAGTTGTAGAGGGTGGTAAAACAGCAACTTCAAAACTTATTATTAGATAATATTTTTTACATATTTTAATAAAAGCTCTGAATTTTCAGAGCTTTTTTTTATTTTTAAATCAAAATAAATGCTATGAATTTTAAAAAGAAGTTATCAGATATCTTGTTTTTAGATATAGAAACTGTACCACAAAAAGAACATTGGGAAAATTTATCTTCTAAAGAAAAAGAACTCTTTAGTCAAAAAACTCAATATCAAAGAAAAGATGAAATTACTGCTGAAGATTTTTACGAGAGAGCTGGTATTTGGGCAGAATTTGGTAAAATTATTTGTATTTCAGTTGGCTTTTTTACAGGTTTAGAAGAGAATAAAAAGTTTAGAGTAAAATCTTTTTTTGGCTATGATGAGCATAAAATATTATCTGAATTTAAAGAGTTGTTAGAATCTCATTTTTCTAAGAATCAACATGTTTTATGTGCTCATAATGGAAAAGAATTCGATTTTCCTTTTATAGCAAGAAGAATGATAATTCATCAAATTGTTTTACCTAAAAAGTTAAATTTATTTGGTAAAAAACCTTGGGAAGTACCACATTTAGACACTCTAGAATTATGGAAGTTTGGAGACTACAAGCATTATACCTCATTAAAATTATTAACTCATGTTTTGGGAGTTCCTTCACCAAAAGATGATATAGATGGTAGTGAGGTTGCTAAAGTTTATTATCAAGAAAATAATATAGAACGTATTGTAACTTATTGCGAAAAAGACACAATTGCAGTGGCTCAAATTTTATTAAAAATGAACAATGAAAAATTACTAGAAGATAAAAATATTATAAAAGTTTAGTTGTCTTCTAATTTCATAGATAACTCAAACCAACGCTCTTCTTTTTCTTCTATATTTTTAATTATTTCTTCTAATTCTTGTGATTTTTTTGGAATATCTTCAGGAGCAATTTCAACATTTAAAAACTGTTTCTCAATCCTAGTTTTTTGGTTTTGTAACCTTTCGATTTCGATTTCTAAAGACCCAAATTCTCTTTTTTCATTATAACTTAAAGCAGATTTAGTACTCTTATTTTTATCTTCTTTAACTTCAATTTTTGTATTTTCTGCTACATAAGGATTTGAGTTATCATAAGCTCTAAAATCTGAGTAATTTCCAGGAAAATTTTCAACAACTCCCTCTCCTCTAAAAACAAAAAGCGAATCTACAATTTTATCCATAAAGTAACGATCATGAGAGACAACCAATAAATTTCCAGGATAATCTAACAAGAAATTTTCTAATACATTTAGCGTAATAACATCTAAATCATTGGTAGGTTCATCTAAAATTAAAAAGTTAGGATTTTGAATTAATACAGCACACAAATACAACCTTTTTTGTTCTCCACCAGAAAGTTTTTCAACAAAATCATATTGCTTTTTCTTATCAAATAAAAAACGTTCTAAAAGTTGGGAAGCAGAAATTTTACGTCCTTTTGTTAAGGGTATAAATTCTCCAAATTCTTTAACAACTTCAATTACTTTCTGTCCTTCTTTTATAATGATTCCTTTTTGAGTATAATACCCAAATTTAATAGTTTCACCTACTACAACTTTACCACCATCAACAGGAATTTTCTGTGTAATTATATTTAAAAAAGAAGATTTACCTGTTCCATTTTTTCCAATAACACCAATTCTTTCTCCTCTTTTAAAAACGTAATCAAAACCATCTAATATTACTTTATTATCAAAAGACTTTTGTAATTTATGAAGTTCAAGAATTTTACTTCCTAAACGTTCCATATTAATTTCTAACTGTACTTTATGGTCTTTTCTTCTTTGGTGTGCTCTTTGTTTAATTTCAAAGAAATCATCAATTCTAGATTTAGACTTTGTTGTTCTAGCTTTTGGTTGTCTTCGCATCCAATCCAACTCTTTCTTATATAGTTTTTTATCCTTTTGAACTGTGGTTTGTTCTATTTGTAAACGTTCTTCTTTTTTCTCTAAATAATAAGAGTAATTACCCTTGTATTTGTAAATTTTGCCTTCATCTAACTCTAATATTTCATCACAAACTCTTTCTAAAAAATAACGATCATGTGTAACCATAAACAAGGTTATTTTTTCTTTTGCAAAAAAATCTTCTAACCATTCTATCATTTCTAAATCTAAATGATTTGTTGGTTCATCAAGAATTAATAAATCTGGTTTATGAATTAAAACAATAGCTAATGATAATCTCTTTTTTTGTCCTCCAGAAAGTGATGCAACTTTTTGTGAAACATCATCTAATTTTAGTTTTGATAATATCTGCTTGTATTGGGTTTCAAAGTCCCAGGCATTAAACTGTTCCATTAACTCAAATGCTTTTTGATAAGCCTCCTCATTTTCTGGGTTTTTTAATGCTTTTTCATATTGGCTAATTACAGAAAGAATTTTATTGTCTGTATTAAAAACACTTTCTTCAATAGTTAAGTTATTATCTAAATTATCTTTCTGTGCTAAGTAAGCTATAGAGATGTTTTTTCTTGTTACTATTTGTCCTGAATCTGGGGAATCTAAACCAGCAATAATATTTAAAATGGAAGTTTTACCTGTTCCGTTTTTTGCAACAAATGCTATTTTTTGATCTTTATTTATACCAAACGAAATGTCTTTAAACAAAATACGTTCACCATAAGATTTCGAAATATTTTCTACAGAAAGGTAATTCATTATATCATTTTTCTTTGAGCAAAGAAACAAAAAATAATACTAGAAAACCGATGATTTTAAATTATTGAAGGGCTTTTTAAATCAGTCAATTAATGCTATCTTGCAATTATAAATTTAAAAATACTTTATGAAAATTATAGTTCCAATGGCTGGTATAGGTTCACGTTTAAGACCACATACGTTAACTGTACCAAAACCATTAACAGTTATTGCAGGAAAACCAATTGTACAAAGATTAGTAGAAGATATTGCTTCTGTTATTGATGAAAAAATTGATGAAATTGCTTTTGTAATTGGTCCAACAGCAAAAGGTTTTCCAACAGATACTGAAGATAAATTATTAAAAATTGCAGAAGAACTTGGTTCTAAAGGTTCTGTATATGTACAAGAAGAAGCATTAGGAACTGCTCACGCAATTTATTGTGCAAAAGAATCTCTAAGTGGGCCTTGTGTTGTAGCCTATGCTGATACTTTATTTAAAGCAGATTTTAAATTAGATGCAAATGCAGATGGAGCAATTTGGGTAAAACAAGTAGATAACCCAAGTGCGTTTGGGGTTATTAAATTAGAAGACGGATATATTAAAGATTTTATCGAAAAACCTAAAGAATTTATTTCTGATTTAGCTATAATAGGTATCTATTATTTTAAAAGTGGAGAGAAATTATTAGATGAAATTCAGTATTTAATTGATAATGATTTAAAAGAGAATGATGAATATCAATTAACAAATGTACTTGAATCTCTAAAGCAACAAGGAGCAAAATTTATTCCCGGTAAAGTTTCTACTTGGATGGATTGTGGTAAGAAAGATCCAACAGTAGAAACTAATAAAATTATTTTAGGCTTTGAACAACAAGCAGGTAATAATTTAGTTTCTAAAGATGTAGTTTTAGATAATTCAGAAATTATACAACCTTGTTTTATTGGTAAAAATGTAGTTTTAAAAAATACTAAAATTGGTCCTTTTGTTTCTATTGGAGAAAATAGTATTGTAGAAAATTCTACAATTGTAAACTCATTAATACAAACAAATGTATCTATTTCTAATGCTAATTTAGATAATGCTATGATTGGTAATCATGCTAAATATAATGGTAATTATACATCTGTAAGTATTGGCGATTATACAGAATTAACTTAATAATGTTAAACAATAGAAAAATAATAAAAAGTAGAGAGAGGCAATTTAGAAATTTTAGATTGGCTCTTTTCTGTTTATTTTTTTTTCTTTTTTCTTTAAAAACAGTTTCTCAAGATAGTATTCCAGAGCAAAAAGATTTAACAGAAGAAGCAGAACTTAAGTTTCAGCAATATTTTTTTAAGGCTCTATCTCAAAAATCTATTGGTAATTACTCAAAAGCAATTGAAAACCTAGAAGATTGTAATCAAATTTTACAAGAAAATACAGCAGTATTTTTTGAGTTTTCTAAAAATTATTTAGCGCTTAATAAAACATTATTAGCTAAAGAATATATTAACAGAGCATTAGTAAAAAAACCTGATAATATATGGATGTTAAAACACTTAGTAGAAATCTATGTAAAAGAAAGAAATTATAGCAAGGCTATTGATGTTCAACAAAAAGTTATTGCTCAAAACCCTAAAGAAAAAGAATATTTAGTTCGTTTATTTTTGTATAATAGAGAGTATAAAAAAGCTGTTGATTTAATGAACGCTTTAGAAAAACATAAAGCATTATCTACTTCTTTAAAAATGCTAAAACAAAGTTTAGAGGCAAGAAAAAATATTGGCGTTAAAACTGAATCACCAAATGATGTTTCTACCCTAAAAAAAAGCTTTGAGAATGAAAAATCATATAAAACATTAGAAAAAATTTTAAAGTTATCTAATGATAATATTAATGATTTACTTAAGTATAGTAAGTTAGGTATAGAGCTTTATCCATCTCAGTCTTTTGTTTATTTAATAAATGGCAAAACATTAAATATGCAAAAAGAGTATAAAAATGCGTTATTGATTTTACAAAATGGTATTGATTTTGTTATTGAAGATAATATGGAAATTGATTTTTATAAAGAAATAGCTAAAGCATATAATGGTTTAGGAAATATAGATCAAGAAAATAAATACATTAAAAAAGCAAAACAGTTAAAAAGTTAAGTAATGAAGATTTTAAAATATTCGCTCTTTTTTATGGTATTTTGTTTCTCTTGTAAAACCAAAAAAAACATGATAGATGCTAATATTATAGCAAAAAATATTTCTGCAAGAAAAGTTGCAAAAAAACATGATTTAGGTTCTTTTGATAAAAAAACTGTTGATGCTAAATTAAAAGTAAATTTTAATAACGGAAAGACAAATCAAGGCTTGTCTGTACAATTAAAAATGAAAAAAGATAAGGTAATTTATTTAAGAGGCACAAAATTAATTACTGTTTTTAAAGCTAAAATTACACCTACTTCTGTAAGTTATTATTCACCATTTGCAAAAAATTATTTTACTGGAGATTTCTCTATGATAAAGCAATTATTAGGAGTAGAAATTAATTTTGAGCAACTACAAAATTTATTTTTAGGACAAGCATTGCAAAATTTAAAAGATGATAAACATGAAGTAGATATTGTAGATAATAAATACGTTTTAACACCTGAAAATCAAAATATTTTGTTTGATATTTTCTACACAATAAACCCATCTTATTTTAAAATTGATAAACAGTCCATTATAAATTCTCAAAAAAAATTAAGCTTAGACATAATTTATCCTTCTTATAATTTGATAAATGATATTATTTTCCCTTCTAAAATAAACATCATCGCTAAGAATACAAAAAGAACAACTCGTATAGATTTTGATTACAAAACAGTTGTTTTTGATGAAGATATTTCTATGAGTTTTAATATACCTTCTGGCTACAAACGTTTAGAGTTTTAATGAAAAAAATATTCTTAAACATATTCATTTTCACTTTTTCTTTTTTGAGTGTTTCAATAAACGCTCAAACTAAAGCTGAGCTGGAACAACAGCGAAAAAAATATAAAAAAGAGATCAATCAGCTTAACAAACTTCTTTTTTCTGAACAAAAAAAAGAAAAAAATGCACTTGAAGAATTAAGAGATTTAAATCAAAAAATAGAACTTAGAAATAAGTTATTAGTAACCATAGAATCAGAAACAAAACTTTTATCAAGAAAAATTAATGCTAACGAATCTAAACTTAAAAAGCTGAATACAAATTTAGCTTCTTTAAAAGAAGATTATGCAGAGATGATTTATAAGTCTTATAAAAGTAAATCGCAACAAAGTAGGTTAATGTTTTTATTATCTTCTCAAAATTTCTATCAAGCTTATAAAAGAATGGAGTATATGAAACAGTATACAAAATTCAGAAAAAAACAAGGAGAATCTATTGTGATGCAAACTAAAGTAATAGAAAGTGTTATAGATTCTTTAAACATTCAAAAAATAGAAAAAGACACATTATTGTTTTTTGAAAAAAATCAAAAAATAGAAATTGAAAATGATAAGAAAAACCAAGAAAATTTAATTTCTATAATTAAAAAACGAGAAAATAAATATAAAAGAGATCTTAGAAATAAAATAAAAGAAGATAAATTAATTGCTGCAAGAATAGATAAATTAATTAAAGAAGAGATAGCAAGAGCCAATAGAAAAGTTAAAAGTAAACCAAAAACAGTAAACCGAAACGAATTTATTTTAAGTCCTGAAGCTAAAGTTTTGGCTGCAAATTTTGAGTCTAATAAAGGTAAATTGCCTTGGCCAATAGAACAAGGTTTAATTACAAGGAGGTTTGGTGTTCAACCACATCCTACATTTCCTGGTATTACCATAAATAGTACAGGATTACATTTTGTAACAGCTAAAGAAAGCGATGCAGAAGCTATTTTTGATGGTGAAGTTTTAAATATTTTAGTAGGTTCTGGTGGTATTAAAAACGTAATGGTTAGACATGGTAATTACATTTCATCATATAATAACATAGAATCATCATATGTAAAAAAAGGTGATAAAATAAAAACTGGGCAAAAAATAGGTAAAATATTTACTGATAAAGTTTCTGGTAAAACAAAATTGGTTTTTTCTTTATTTAAAAATACAAAACGATTAAATCCTTCTTCTTGGATTTTAAAAAGATAATTTCTAAAAAAAAATACTCTTTAACCCTAATTGTACTTTTCTTCTTTTTATTTGTACTTAATCATTTTTTGAAGAATTAAAGAATTTGGTATCGATACATTTTGACCATCTTTTGTGGTTAAGGTTATAAAAAACACACCAATATCTTTAATTTGTCCTGTTAAATCGTTGTCTTTTTCTAAAATTGTTATGCTATCACCAATTTTTACAGGATAATTTATAAATAAAATTAAACCAGCTGTAATATTAGAAAGCATAGACCATTGTGCAAAGAATGCAATACCTAAAATGGTTAAAAATGAAGAGATAAATAATACCAATTGTTTTTCATCTACACCCCATAAAAATGCAACAACAATTATAGCTGTCGCAAAAATTAAAAAACTTACAACTTTATTAGTGACAATAATTCTAGCTCTTTGAAAACCAAACTTTATCTGAATTTTTCTAAGTGAGTTAGTTATTAGAAATCTCAATAAAAAAGCAACTGCTAAAATAATTATTGACTGTAAAATTTTAAAGTTTTCGAAGAATTCCATTTTTATTTATTTAAAAAGTGCTTTTAATTCTGTAGCTTCATTTGGTAGCATTTTACCAGCTAAAACTAAACTTAATTGTTTACGTCTTAGTGCACCATCAAAACGTTCTTTTTCTAGTTCTGTTTCAGGTTTTATATGAGGTATATTTACTGGTTTTCCTGTTTCATCTACTGCAACAAAAGTATAAATGCCTTCATTTACTTTTGTTCTTTGACCAGATTGTCTGTCTTCTATCCAAACATCAACATAAATTTCCATGGATGTTTTAAAAGCTCTAGATACTTTTGCTTCAACAACAACTACGCTTCCAACAGGTACAGATTTATTAAAAGCAACATGATTTACAGAAGCTGTAACAACAATTCTTCTAGAATGACGTCTTGCAGCAATACTACATGCTCTATCCATTCTTGCTAATAATTCACCACCAAAAAGATTGTCTAAATAGTTGGTTTCACCAGGTAACACTAAGTCTGTTAATACAGTTAATGATTCTTTAGGTGTCTTTGCTTCCATTTTTTTAATTTTTGCAAAGATAAGAAGAGGTGATAAATAAATCTATTTTTTAATCAATAACCAAGCATCTTTAGATACTGTATCTTGAATTTTGTATAAAGCATTAGTAGCTTTGTTTTTATCAGAAAAGCTCTCAAAAGCAACTTCAGTTAATCCCCATTTATTTACTCCTAAAATACTAGCTTTAAAACCTTTCTTTTTTAATTGATTTACTTTTTTCTTAGCATTTTCTGGAAATTGAAAAGCGCCAGCAATTACGTGATATGGTTTTTCAACTTCTTTAACAACATTTAATTCTATAGTTGGTAAAGGATTAGAAATAACAAAAGTAGCAGACTGAATTTTTTCTTCTAAAGCTTTTTCTTGATTGGCAAGTATTTCTTTCTGTTCGTTTTGTTGATACATGTTATTACCAGCAAAACCAAGGGTTAATAAAATGGCAGCAGTTGCAGCATATTTTATAAATGTAGGTATACCTGTTTTTTCTTTTTTATTTACAACAGCTACTAAAGGTTTTACTTTCTCTTTATATCTATCAACTTTAGTAGACTCAACTTCAGATAAACCAAAAGATTCTGTTAAGTAATTGACCTTAGTATTAGGTTCAAAAATGTATTGTTTACTTTCATTTAAACTCAAACTTCCTAAAGCACCAATAGCAATTGTATTTGTTTGAAGTTGAGTTTTCCAACTATTAACACAGTTTAAGATGTCTTTAGTTGCTTTATCGTAAGAAATATTTTCTGATGTTGCTACGTAATTAACCAGCAATCCATCATTAACATTTAAATGTTTATTAAACGAAATTTTTTTTGAAGGTGGATAAATTGAGTTTGTATTCTCATTTATTTTTGCACTTACTTTGTTAGTTATAAAACCTCCAAAATTTGGAACAATAACACAATCGTATCTGTATAATAAATCGTTGATGTAGCTAGCTAAATTCATATTAACAAAATTAATTTTTTAACTGACTTATCCAAATAAAGCATAACATTACTTATTAACAATTTTTTTTATCTTGTGATTCATTGTAAATTATGAAAGAAGAAGAATTACTGTCTATACTTAGACTTCAAAAAAGTAAAGCTATTGGAGATATTTTAGCTAAAAAATTAATTGTTTCTGTTGGTGATGTGCAGCAGATATTTGAAGAGAAACCTCAATTTTTAGCAAAAATAAATGGTATAGGTAGTCATGCTATAAAACATCTGTTTGCTAAAGAAAATTTAGAACTTGCCCAAAAAGAACTAGAATACATAAAATCAAATAAAATTGATTACACCTATTTTTTAGAAGATGATTATCCAAAAAATCTTTTAAATTGTATTGATAGTCCAATTTTACTCTTTAAAGATGGCAACATAAACCTAAAAAATGAAAAAATCATTTCTATTGTTGGTACTAGAAATATGAGTTCTTATGGTAGAGATTTCACTAATAAACTTATAGAAGATTTAGCTGAGTATAATCCAATAATTGTAAGTGGTTTTGCTTATGGTGTTGATATTTGTGCTCATAAAGCAGCATTAAAACACAATTTACAAACAATTGCTGTTTTGGCTCATGGTTTTGAGCAGATTTACCCAAAAGTACACAAGAAATACATTAATCAAGTAAATGATAATGGTGGTTTTTTTACTGAATTTTGGAATGAAGATCAACCTTTACGTGAAAACTTTTTAAAAAGAAATAGAATTGTAGCTGGTATTTCTAAAGCAACTATAATCATAGAAAGTGCAGAAAAAGGAGGTTCTTTAGTTACTGCAGATATCGCAAATTCTTATGATAGAGATGTCTTTGCAGTACCTGGAAGATCTACAGACTTGTTTAGTAAAGGATGTAATAATTTAATAAAAAACAATAAAGCTCATTTGCTTACATCTGCATCTGATATTGTGAAACTTTTAAATTGGGATATTCATCAAAAACCAAAAAAAGAAATACAAAAACAATTATTTGTAGAACTTAATACCCAAGAACAAAAAATCTACGATTATTTAAATATGAATGGAAAACAATTGTTAGATGTTGTTGCATTAGAATGTCATATTCCTCTATATCAATTGTCTTCTATATTATTACAAATGGAATTAAAAGGGGTTATAAAACCATTACCAGGTAAAATGTTTGAAGTAGTCTAAATAGTTTCCTTATTTTTGAGATAAACTCTAATAAAATGTCTTCACCTAAAAAATTAATGTCCAAAAAAAAGCCAACATTTCCTGTAAATGAAATGTTAGATGGATATTTAAAACGATATAAGCGAAACATAAAAATCCCTATATTTTATGACGATTTACTGCGTTTTCAAGGATCTGTTGCTGTTTTTGATAAAAACGATGAAGACACTCTTTGGGTTAGAACCTACTATTCTGAGTGGGATAGAGAAGAGATTGATAAAAGCCTAAAGAAAATATATACCATGTTACATTCTGATGGTAGTAATGAGACAATTCCTTTTTTAAATATAGATGCCATTGATTATTGTACGTTTGGTAATTCTAAACCTTTTCGTATTAAAGTAAGAAATATTTTAAATGATAACTTCATTTATTTTTATGTAAAAAAAGCAGATGCTTCTCGTATTTATGGACTAGAATTGGAGCACATTTTATCTCCACATAACATGAACTTTTTAGTTCATAAAGAAACTTTAATAGAAGAACATATTGCTGGAATTCCCGGAGATGATTTTATTAGAGATTTTTTACCAAAATGTTCAGAATCAGAAAAATCACAAATAGCTAAAGAATTTGTAAAATTTAAAGAAAGATGCTTAATACGTTTATTGGGTGATATTCGCTCTTACAATTATGTGATTACACCTACTCACGACTTTGATCAAATCGTTTACAAATTTAGAGCCATAGATTTCGATCAACAATCTTTTGAAGGTAATCTAAAAGTCTATAATCTTCAGTTTATGAAAGAGAATTTTAAGATGATAGAAATGGTGGGTAGAAAACTACAAAATAGTTCTATAAATCAGTATAAAGTAGAGGAGCGATCTTTTATGGCTAAAAGAATGATTACCTCTCCTAAAAGAACTTCACGTTTAATAAAGTGCATGAAAAAAGACACTATCTCTTTTCCAGAAAATATAGAATTACTTAAAAAACATTTAATACAGTACGTAGGTGATGTTAAGTTTAAAGATTGTAAAAATATGGGAGAAATTTTGGAAACTATTTTAGATTTTGTAAAACGTAACTATCTAAATATTAGTAATAAAGAGTTGTTTTAATTCTTGCTTCTAACACTTTCAATAACTACAGTTAGTAATATTAAGGAGCCTCCAATGTAAGTGTTTGGACTTGGTGTTTCATCAATAAAAATGTAGGCAATAATAATTCCAAAAATTGGTTGAATACTTCCAATGATGCTAGCAGTTGAAACCGAAAAATTCTTCAATGAATTTACAAGCATTGTATGACCAATAGCTGTAGTTAACAAAGCTACTAATAATAAAAAAGGAAATTGACTTTGAAAGTTAGAAATATCACTAAATAATAAAATTGGTAAAAGTAGAAATGTCACAACAAGTAATTGAAACAGCATAATAGCACTACTATTGTAATTTGAAACACTTTTTTTTGTAATTAAGTTTCTTAATGAATAACATAATGCTGAAAAAACGCCTAATAAAATTCCTTTTGTTTCATCTTTTTCAATAGAAAAATCCGGGACTAAAAAATAAATACCAATCAAAACTAGTAAAGCTAATGCAATGTGTATACTGTTAATTTTTTGTTTTGTAAAAAATGGTTCTAAAAGTGCTGTCATCACAGGAAAAGTAAACATAGACAGCATACCAATAGCCACGTTTGAGAGTTTTAGAGCATAGAAATAAGTAACCCAATGTGCTCCCATAAAAAATCCACCTATAAAAAAAGAAGTTTTATCTTTTTTAGTATAAATAGACATCTTTATTTTCTTAATTCTACAAAACAAATAAATAAAACCAACAGCAAATAATGCCCTAAAAAATATAATAGCTTCTGGAGGCATATCAATAGATTTCCCTAAAACACCTGAAGTACTTATAAAAAAAGTAGCTAATAATAAACCTGATAAATTTTTTAAATGATTGTTTTGCATTAGATTTTCTGTAGTGTTTCTAATGCCTTTTTAACAGTGTCTATTTTGATAAAAGTAATTAA
>Ga0228634_1000231_pt1 | contig 48555 bp, 50 predicted proteins | sample 42DmetaG_FD_190063 | JGI IMG/M metagenome (GOLD analysis project Ga0228634, IMG submission 190063) | Seawater microbial communities from Monterey Bay, California, United States - 42D | ecosystem: Environmental > Aquatic > Marine > Coastal | place: USA: California | collected 2016-09-27 | reverse complement strand
TTCATCGAAACCTGCACCTGGTGGATGGAAAGGCATAGTAATAGTATCTAAGATGATACCGACACCGAATAGTGCGACACCAACCCAAACAAACATACCGCCCATAATGACACTTAGTAGTGTCACAAGGATCAATATCGGCGCAAGCCAATATCTGATGTTAATCAAAAGCTTTTTCATGGTAAACACCTCCCAGAATAATCGTTCGGGGTGTGTTTTAGAAACAAAGAATTAAGGACTAATTCAAAGAGGTTAGCGAATAACGAAGCCTCAAAATGCTATTTAAATGTGTTTAAGTATTAACAAAGCAATGCCAATCGTTAAAAGACCTCTTATTATTTGAACGTCTACAGACCCCGAAGATCTGATCTTAAATTTACGTTACATAAATAAGAAAGCAAGAGTATGACGATAGTTCCTTAAAAACTTTCAATTAGGGCAGATCCCAAACGAGACTTTTCAGGGAAAAATCTAATGCTTAGTAACCAGAATATCTTCCATAACAAGATATTCCAAATCTGAACCAAAAAACATATTCAAAGCATCAGTGGGACTACACACCATAGGCTCACCACGTCGGTTTAATGAGGTATTTAACACAACACCATTACCATTGAGGTTTTCCATTTCTTGGAGTAATTGATAATAACGCGGGTTAGTTGCTTCAGTGACAATTTGAGCTCGCGCGGTGCCATCCTCATGAACAACTTCAGGAATACGTGATTTCCATTCTTCTGCAACATCAAAGGTAAATGTCATATAAGGGCTTGGGTGGTCGGTTTGTAAAATGCTTGGGGCAACAGTATCTAGCATACTTGGGCAGAATGGACGCCAGCGCTCACGGTATTTGATTTGAGCATTAATACGGTCAGCTACACCAGAATGGTTTGGACTGCCCAAGATACTGCGGTTACCTAGTGCTCTTGGGCCAAATTCCATTCGGCCTTGAAACCAAGAAACAGGGTTACCATCATTGAGGATCTCAGCAGTTTGTTTACAGACATCATCAAGCTTAGTCCATGTGACATCTTGCTCGTGAGCATGACAAGCCGCGATGCACTCCTCGGTTGTATAAGATGGGCCGAGATAGACATGTTCCATTTTTTCAACAGGAACGCCTGCCATTTGTGAAGCATAACTGGCGGCACCAATAGCAGTACCCGCATCACTGGCTGCAGGTTGAACGAATAGCTCCTTAACCCCGTCCATTGCAATAATACGTTGGTTTAGCTTTACATTCAGAGCAACACCGCCGGCAAAACAGACCTTACCTGTTTCACGAATGATATCGCCAAGATGATAATCAATAAGGTGTAGCGCTGTTTTTTCTAATAAATCCTGAATACTGGCAGCATAATCAATGTAAGGGTCATCAATCTCATCCCCATCACGCATAGGACCGAGCCAATCCAATAATTTTTTACTGAAAAAATAGCCTTTCCCATCTTTTTTATAACGTCGTGTACCTAAGGTATTAACCAGTTCAGTATTAACTTTAAACTCGCCATCACCAAATTCGATCAGTTGTGAAAAGTCGAACCGAGAGGGATCACCGTAAGGCGCCATACCCATGACTTTAAATTCTCCGTCTAACATCTCAAAGCCAAGAAATTCAGTCAATGCACCGTACATACCGCCTAGGGAGTCAGGATCATAAAACTCTTTAATTTTATGGATTTGGCCGTTTTCACCGTAACCGAAAAAGGTAGTCGCGTATTCGCCTTTCCCATCAATACCAATAATGGCCGTTTTTTCTTTAAAGCCACTGAGATGATAAGCACTGCTGGCATGGGCTAAATGATGTTCGACGGGTACAAATTTGACACGATTAGAACCTATACCTAGGTCATCGAGTAACCTCATTACCGCTTCGTGGTTACGTTTATAGCGGCGATTACCATTTAAAATAGCAGTTAAACCTCTGTCTGGCGCATACCAGTAGCGTTTTGCATAATGCCAACGCGCAGGTGATTTAAGATCTATTTCAGAATACGGAAAAGCAACAACATCAATATCTTTTGGTGTGATGCCTGCCTCTTTAATACAATATTGTGTAGCGTGATAAGCCATGCGGCCTTTAGCATGCTTATCTCGGAGAAAGCGCTCCTCTTCTGCGGCAGCAACCAATTTTCCATCAATATAAAGTGCTGCCGAAGCATCGTGGTTTACGGCACCTGATAAGCCTAATACGATCATAAAAAGAGTCTTTTAATATAAGTAATGTCAGTTAAAGACAGACAGTATAACAAGGGATAAAAATTTGAGACTATTTTGATTTATTTAATACGCGATCTTGAATTTGATACCAAAGCTTTTTCGATTTCGGCGAGAGTTTCGTTTCATTCACATAAGCTTTAAAAAAGGTGACTTGTTCTCTAGGTGTCCAATCTAGGGTATGGCGTCTTAAAGTACCAAGATCTCTTAAGATAGCAGTTTGTTTTAAAATACGACGTTTTGCTTTTTCCAAATCAATAATTCTGATATCCCAGCCATCATCAATTTTCTTAGCAAAAATATGTTTGGGATAAAGACTATTATGCTGGATATTATGTTGATGCATTTGGCTAAGCACCTTGGCTGTAGAACTAAGTAAAGACTGTTTAGTTTTCCAATTATCTATAATGTCCAGATCTGAATTTGGAAGTAATGTATCTAGTGGGTAATAACCAGCCAAATCTTCTGTTGCAATAATAGCTTGGCGATTACCATTGTATGTCCTCGTCCCAAAATAGACGAGCTCCAATGTAGGGATACGGCAATGATGAAAACGTTTGATATTTTCGAATTCTTTTTGGAATGTCGCGATACCTGAAAGAGGGTGTCGCCACGTGCGACTTAGATGATTTTCTTGACGCTTGATAAAAATAAAAACAGGCTTATCTTCGAATATATCGAGAGGCGTTTTAACAACGCCACTCCAGCCACCACGGCGGATATTGGGTTCCTCAAACCAGTCGGCTTGTAATTCCCACAAAGCGTTAAAGTGGTTCAGAGCATTCTGTTTTAATATTAACTGCCAACCATTGCCAAAGAAGTCATGCATGGCTAATTAATCACTCTGTAAACAGAGGCACGGTCGCCTTTTTTTGAGTTGGCACGGTAAAGTAATTCTAATTCTAAGGTTTCTAGATAAGCAATATATTCATGGTAGCGTTTTTTCTCGACTAAAACTACGTAATCGAAATAGTTAAGCTTTTCTGTTTTGGGTGCCTGACAAGGTTTATGGATGAACAGGGTGCTATGTTCCGACATAAAAGTTTTTTCATGAGAAATAGGTCTTACACACAAAGAGGAGGATTCGTTATCTCTTTCAAAGTAATACATTATGAATTCATCGTCCGTCATTACCTTGCTGTTAGCAGGTAAGTTATGAGCGGCCCATAATGCAGTGTCTTTAATATAAGTTTTAGTGGTAGACATGATTGCTGTATCAGCGACACTATAAAATAATGAAAAAACGATTATTCCGAGAGGGAAATACCTTTCTTGCTGCCAAAGGTGGGTTATCCCATGGCACATTTGAGACATTAATAATAGCAATAAACTTATTAACGCCATGCCTAGGTACCGGCTAGACAAGAAGTATTGATGGAATAAGAAAACCGTTAAGATTATCAAGTTAACAATGAAAAAATAGAGTAATAGTTTTTGATAGTTAGATTGTTTTTCGCTTGCCGAAATAGCTTTAGCCTGTACTGATATGGCATAAACAATGATGTAGCTTAACGAAAAGGTTTTAGCCAATTTAAACAGCATCATGCTTAGCAGACCGGCAACTAGAATCAAAGCAGCATAGTCTTCAGAAAACTTATTAAGTATATTCTCTGCCAAGAAAGAACTAGAGTCGGTTATTTTTGAAATGTAACCGTCTATATTTAGATAAGCACTTATAGATGCTAATTTACCGAAAGCAGTTGGAATGTCACTTTGGCTTAGGAATAATAAGATTCCAGCAAAGCCACTCAAAATAACGAGTGAAGTGGATTTAAGGAAATGATAAAAGCCCGAGCCTAAACCGTGACGGAAGAAGTTAAAGAAAGGTAAGGTAAGTAAAATAATACTTCCCTCAATTCGAAAGAGAACGGCAATCAATATGTAAGCTTGCCAAAGATTTGCATGGCGTAGTTTAGTCGTTTCACTAAAGAGCATAAAATGGTAGAGCGCAAGACTACAAAAGGCCCAGTAACCAAAATCACGCATGATAAAGTCGCGGTATTCATTGATGGTAGAAAAGCAAAGTACTAGGAGAGCAGCAATGAATAGTTGCTGCCTATTCTCAAGTATGAGACTAGATATACGAACTAGAGTGTCTGTTAAGAGTATAAAAAAGAGGCTATTGATTATTAGGGCGCTTAATTCAAGATCAATTGATGTAATTTGGTGGAACCAAGCGACTAGAATCGAAAAAAAGGGCCAATCAAAAATGAGTTTAGTTGCAGCAAGTCCACCTGATAAATAAGCCTCCGACATTTGTAGATACATAATGCCGTCGCGATTGATAATATCGTCGAAGTAAACAGCTTGTAGAGAAAGCAATAAGCTTGCAAAAGCAGTAAAGAATCGAATACGCGTAATATCGAGATTAGACTGTTGCATATCCATACGGATTATTAATATTCTGTATTTTGAAAAAGATGAAGGGATGTTAGCACATCAGTACTGCTTATACCTTGCATGCATTTATGATGTTGTTTAGGACAGGTCCGCTGAAAGCACGGTCCACATTCGACCTCAATTTGAAGGAAGTGTGCATTTTGAGATAGCGGTGGAGTGAATTCAGGTGAAGTAGGGCCATAGATCACAACGAGGTTTTTTTGGAGCGCTGCGGCAATATGCATTAAACCAGAATCATTTGAGATAACAGCGTCCGCAGTATCTAATAAGTCTATGGCCTCATGCAAGGCAGTGAGGCCACACAAATTAACTAGCGTAGTTTTTTCTTTATTGGAGACTAAATTTTCTATCTTATCAGCGATGGTTTTATCCGCCTCTGAACCTAGAATGACGACTTGCCAATTTTGTTCAATCAGAGCGGTAGCGACTTCGGCATAAGAGTTGGCTGGCCATTGTTTGGCAGGTCCAAACTCAGCACCGGGACAAAGAATCAGCCTTTTTTGTGCTGATTTTAATGGCGGACTATCAAAGGTGCTCGTTTCAGCAATCATCTTCGGGATAGGGTAATCAGATGCAAGATGAGATTGCTCAGAAGGATTAGCTAAGGAAACAAAGCGTTGCACCATCATAGGTAAAGCCTGTTTATCCAGTGTACGAATATCATTTAACAAGCCGTAACGAACTTCACCTTTCCATCCTGTCCGTTTTGGAATATTGGCAAACCACGGAATCAACGCTGATTTCCATGAATTAGGCAACACAATAGCTTGGTCATATTGATGGTTTTGTAACTGCCGACCTATGGCACGCCTCATTTTTAGACCCAGAACACCATGACTAATCGGCATTGGAATAGCTTCATTGATCTCTGGCATTCGATCTAAAAGAGGTTTCGTCCATGCCAGGGCTAAGACATCAATAACACAATGTTTATGTTTCGCCTTAAGGGCTATAAACAAGGATTGAGCCATCACCATATCACCAATCCAAGAAGGGCCAACAATGAGAATTTTATATGGCGCAATGGTCATAAATTTTTAGTGCAACGTACTGTGTGTGATGAAAATAAAAGTTGTACCGGCCGCAATGAGAAGGACTTGTTGCAAGGTTTCTGAAGGTTTAACTTTATTGTGTAATCCTGGAATTAAATCAGCAACAGCAATATAAATAAAACTAGATGCAGCAATGACCAGAATATAAGGTAAAACGTGGTGCATCCCATCCAATGTGAAATAAGCTAATAAAGCACCGATTACTGTACCTAAACTAGAAAGGATATTATAAAAAAGGGCTTTTTGTCTGGTGAAGCCACTATTCAATAAAATAACAAAATCACCTAGTTCTTGAGGGATCTCATGGGCTGCTATTGCCAAAGCCGTCACAATACCAAGATGAATATCCGTCATAAAAGCCGCGGCAATCAAAATACCATCAATGAAATTATGAATGGCGTCACCAACTAAAATTAATGTGCCAGCGGCTCGATTATTTTGATATTGTGTTTGTAGATTATCTTCAGGAAGATGTCCATCACAATGATTATGGTGACAATGTCGCCAGAGCACGAACTTTTCGAGTAGGAAGAAAGTGAGTAAGCCAAGTAAAAGTGTCAGGCCAATATCATGTGGGTCGATAGCATGTTGATGTTCGAGTGCATGAGGCAATAAACCAAGAAAAGCTGCTCCGAGTAGTGCGCCAACAGCAAAACTAACGAGATGGGGAACAGTGAACGTGCGTGTATTTTCTGACAGCAGTAGAAAACTAGAGGCCAATACAACGCTGGCAATACCGCCTAACAGGCTAAAGCCGATAATCCAGACCAATAATTCCATAAATGACTAAACACGCAAATTAATCACGGAATTATACCTTACTTCAGAGCCTATTGTTCTATCATAGACAATTCTGCAGAGGGTTATTTTCCCTCTCAACAAGGCGGAATAAGCGCAGTGTAGTCATTCTACAGAAGCGCATGGCAACGATGTGGAGAGGGGGGAATAAGCTCTGTCCTTTGGATTGGGTCTAAAATGACGCCACTCTGCGTTATTCGTTGTTTATTTGGAACAACCAAATTGCTCTCCTCGTGCCTTGATTGACATCATTTTAGAGCCAACAGGCTTGTCTATGAGAGAACAATAGGCTCTATTAAAACAGTGTTATGCGGGTGCTATCCATATCAATGATGCCATTCGGCCTGTGACGTTATCACGTCGATAAGAAAAGAACCGCTCGGAATCATCTGCAGTGCAATAATCACCGCCAAAGATAGCATCAATCCCCAAGGCTTTAAGGCGTTGGCGAGCTAATAAGTAGATATCAGCCATCATCTGGCCATTACTGAGGGGAGCGAAAGCGATTTCAGCTTCCGGCATATAAGTTGTGAAGGCAGTATAGACATCTTGACCGACCTCAAAATGATTAGGGCCAATGGCTGGCCCAAGCCAAACTAAAAGGTCACGCCTTTCAGAGGTAAATTGCATAACCGCTTGTTCAATAATACCGTCGGCTAAGCCGCGCCAGCCAGCATGAACTGCAGCGACTTCTGAGCCTTGCTTATCACAAATTAAGACGGGTAAGCAGTCGGCGGTCATAGCGACACAAACATGGTTCTTCTCAGACGAAAATAAGCCATCAGCAGGCATATCTTCTACCCAGTCAAGGCTATTAATGACATCAGTGCTGTGATGTTGTGTTAACCAGCGAGGTGGCTCGGGGAGTTGTGCCTGTTGTATCAGTAGCTGTCGGTTTTGTTCAACGTGTTGCGGGTTATCCTCAACATGGTTGGCTAAATTAAAACTGTCATAGGGTACTGAACTGATACCTCCAGCTCGAGTAGTGCAAAAGGCGTGAATATGCTCGGGTGCTGGCCAGTTTGGTTGTATGAAAGAAGGCGTCATGAGTCGTCTTTAAAAATGGAATAAAGCAATTTTACGGAAAAGTTCTTTAGGCGTAGATCTTGGACAGGGTTGCATAGCTAAATTTGTTTCTGTCAGGATACCGATCCCCGCTTTATAATAAAGGGCGGTCACACCAAAATAAGGTAAGCGTTCGGCGTCACGAATAGAAGTAATAACTTGATGAATGTTGGTGATATCAATCAGCATGATTTGAGTATAAAGGGTGATGCTTCACTTCGCCAACTGGGCGACATTTTGAAAATAACCATGACGATATTAAAAGTGAGACTTGAATGCGAATTCCGCGATTTTACTGTCCTGAACTAAATCAGAATATTGAGCTGTTCAACCTACCGCTACAAGTGCATCGTCATGCCGTACAGGTGTTACGGTTAAAAGAAGGTGCCAGAATTAATTTGTTTGATGGCAAAGGGGTTGAAGTGAGTGCTGAATTACAAAAGGTCAGTAAGCGTGAATCTTTTGCGAGCATCACCAGTCAAATAAGCAAAAAAAGTGAATCTCCACTGCCAGTAACCCTTATCCAAGGTATTTCTCGTGGAGATAGAATGGACTACACATTACAGAAAGCGGTGGAATTGGGGGTCACGAAAATTGTCCCGGTTATCACGGCACGATGTAATGGTCAGTTTTCAGGGCAACGTGCCGATAAAAAGAGAGCACACTGGGAAGGCGTGATCATCAGTGCGTGCGAACAAAGTGGACGTAATATGATGCCCTCATTGGCTGATATTCAAGATTATGAACAGATGCTAGCGCATTATAATCAGGGGACAAGATTGATTTTAGATCCGACAGCAGAGCTAGGTTTTAATAACTTAGAGCAGCAAACGGAAGTGAGTTTATTAATCGGACCAGAAGGAGGCTTTAGTGACGAAGAAGTACAACAGGCCAATAGTTCAGGATTTCAATCACTACGATTTGGGCCAAGAATTTTGAGAACTGAGACAGCAGCGATATCTGCGGTCGCCGTCATACAGACCTTATGGGGAGATTTAGGCTAATGGACAATGGCCTAACATTATTACTCATTCTAGGGCTATTATGGTTTTGGTGGGACAGCCGAGGTGTGGCCGAAATAGCCATTAAAGCCGCAAGAAGAAAATGTGAACAAACAGAGCTAACATTTTTAAATGACACCGTTGGTTGGAAAAAATTGAGACTACAACGTAATCGGCAAGGGAGATTACAACTGCAGCGTACGTATTTCTTTGAATTTGCCAGCGATATGGCCGAACGCTATAAAGGTGAAATAGTGATGTTAGGCCAACAGGTCACTCAGATTAAAATGGAAGCACATCGTGTTGGGTAGGAGGTAACAATGCAGATGCAGGCGTTGATTGTTGATGATTCTCGTGTTGCGAGGATGTCATTAAAAAAAGCATTGGCCCCCCATGGTATTGATGTCGCTGAAGCCAGCAGCGCAGAAGAAGCTTTCGATTACTTAGAAGCGAGCCAGCAGTACCCAGACATTATTTTTATGGATGTCATGATGGAGGGGTTGGGTGGCGTTAGTGCCACAAAACAACTGAAAGCCGATCCCAAGTTGAATGGAATTCCTGTCGTGATCTGTACAGGCAATCAAAATGAATTGGATAATGAAAAAGCCCTTAAAGCCGGGGCGGTTTCGGTCTTAAATAAACCACCCCAAACAGGTTTGGTTGATGACATTATGACGGCATTAAAACAACAAGCTGAGAATATACCTAAGCAACAATCTGTTGTGGTTAAAGTTGATAAAGCAACGATGACAGCAAAAGTAGTTGAGATTATTGAACAAAAATTATTACCGAAATTTAAACAACAAGCACAACAAGTCGCGGCAGATGTATCTCAGCAAATGAACCAAAATACACAGCAGCAGCTACAGGAACAGGTTCAAACAGAAGTTGAACAAGTTTTACCCGCAATGAAAGAACAGTTATTGGCCACAATTCTGCCAGAGGTATTGACCAGTTTAGAATCTAGCTTAGAACAACAAGTTGTCGAATCTGTCAGCAAGCAAGCCAAGCTAGCAATTGAGGAGATGACAGCAAATAGCGATGTATCAAAACAAGCCTCGGATGCACTCGCGATACAAGCCCAGACCTGGTTGGCTAAACAAGAACATCAAATGCAAGTTGAACTAGGTATGCAGATTGGTCCCAAAGTGATCGCTGCAGTGGAACAATATCTCGATAATTCACTGGCAGCAATGATAGCGCCACTAGTCACATTACAAGTTGATAAACATTTAGCGAGCTACGAACAACCGACTGATATCACACCAAACGATGATAACGATGAAAAGTTGGCACAAATGACCAAACGCATTGGGCAATTAAATACAGTTGTTATTGGCTTGGCTGCAGTCGTCGTAGTATTGGCCATTTTTGTTTTAGTATGAGCATTTAAAAATAGATTTATGACGATCGATCAAGCCCTAAAACAGGGTAGGCAGAGGCTATCAAATTCAGAAAGTCCTGACATAGACTGTACTGTTTTACTATGTCACTTATTAAAATGTAATCCGACCTATTTACACACATGGCCAGATAAAGCATTAACGGATATGCAGCAGCAGACTTTTTCGACTTATCTAACGCAACGTCTCGAAGGACATCCGGTTGCACATATCATTGGCCAGAGAGGGTTCTGGACATTAGATTTGAAAGTCACGCCAGATACTTTAATTCCACGTCCCGATACTGAAATATTAGTGAGTGCAGCATTAGAAAAGGTTTCCTCAAACATGTGTATTGCTGATTTAGGAACGGGGACGGGTGCGGTTGGTTTAGCTTTGGCATCAGAAAGAGCAGATATTACCGTTATCGCAACAGATTATTCTGCGCAAGCTTTGGCAGTAGCAAACCTGAATATAAGGCAAACGGTGCTTGATAATATGATGTTATGGCAGGGGGATTGGTTATCAGCTATTGCAAAGCATAGCTTAGATATGATTGTTAGTAACCCACCTTATATCGAGGTAGGTGACCCCCATTTAGGGCGAGGGGATGTTGGTTTTGAACCGCTTTCAGCACTCGTTTCTGGAACAGATGGTTTGGATGATATCCGTACCATTATTAAGCAAGCCCAAGATTGTTTGAAGCCTAAGGGCTGGTTGATGATAGAGCATGGTTTTCAACAAGCAAAAGCAGTCAGGGATTTATTTCAACAAGCGGGTTTAGACAAAATTGAAACGCGTAAAGACTTTGGCAATAATGATCGGGTCACCCTCGGTCGGCAAACGGTATAATAGCCAGATGAATGTGATGCACCAGACCCCAAAATGAATGACGAACAGTTACTCCGCTATAGTCGGCAAATGATGTTACCTCAAATGGACTTCGAAGGTCAGCAACGCCTGCTAACTAGCCATGCTTTGGTGATTGGCTTAGGTGGACTAGGTTCTCCCGTTGCACTTTACCTTGCAGCAGCAGGAGTGGGGAAATTGACCTTAGTCGACGATGATGAGGTCGAGTTATCGAATTTGCAGCGTCAAATTATTCACCGAGAAAAATCGGTGGGTGAAGCAAAAGTGGCTTCGGCGGCAGACAGTATAGCCGCACTCAATAAAGACATTATTGTTAACACTATCACACAGCGTTTAGACCAAACAGCGCTGGAACAGCAAGTAGCCTTAGTTGATGTTGTCGTTGATTGTAGTGACAACTTCGAAACCCGTTTTTTGCTCAATGCCGTGACACAAAAAATGAATAAACCGTTAGTGTCTGGCGCCGCGATTAGAATGGAAGGCCAAATCACTGTCTATGATCCAAGACAGGAAAACAGTGGTTGTTATCGCTGTCTCTATCAAGATGAGGGTGAATTACAGCAAACCTGTTCTGAAGTCGGTGTGCTATCGCCGTTATTAGGTGTGATTGGCAGTATTCAAGCTGTCGAAACAATAAAACTACTCAGTGAGATAGGCCAATCACTGGCGGGTCGTTTATTGATATTAGATGCATTTACGATGCAATGGCGAGAAATAAAGTTAAAACCGAACCCAAACTGTCCCATCTGTCAGTCACATTAAAGCGACTGACTTAAACTCATAACTTATGGAACGAAAATGACAAACTCTGTAAATCCCGCAGCATTACAACGTGCAGCAGAAATGGTATTAGAGCAGGCAAAAAAGCAAGGGGCAACAGCATCGGAGGCTGGGGTTAGCCACAGTACAGGGCTGTCTGTCACAGTGAGGCAGGGAGATGTTGAAACATTAGAGTATAACAACGACACAAGCCTAGGTTTAACGGTTTATTTTGGGGATAGCAAGGCGTCAGCTAGTACATCTGATTTATCTGAACAGGCAATTAAGGATGCTGTTACCGCAGCATGTGGTATTGCGAAACACACAGAAGCTGATGCGTGTGCAGGGTTGGCAGAGAAAGCCTTAATGGCAACAGATTTCCCTGATTTATCAACTTATCATCCATGGGATGTGACAGCAGAACAAGCGATAGAAATTGCAACAGAATGTGAGCAAGCAGGTTTCGATGTCGATAAACGGATCAGTAACTCAGAAGGGGGTAGTGTCTCTAGCCACCAAGGGGAACGTATTTACGTCAATAGCCATGGGTTTATAGGTAATAGCACAGGAACGAGACATAGCGTGTCATGTACGTTAATTAGTGAAGATGATAAAGGCATGCAACGAGATTATTGGTATGATTTAGCCCGTGATGCAAAAGACCTTGATGCAGCTAAACTTATCGGCCAACGCGCGGCAGAAAATACATTAAATCGCCTCAATCCACAAACGGTGACAACGGGTAATTATCCGGTGGTGTTTGCAGCAGATATTGCTCCAGGTCTATTTGGACAATTTATTTCGGCCATCCGAGGTAGCGCTTTATATCGACAATCTTCTTTTTTAGTCGATCATTTAGGCAAACAAATCTTTCCTGATTTCATGCATATTCATGAACAGCCGCATTTGGTCAAAGGACTGGGTAGTGCTGTATTCGATAGTGAAGGCGTTGCGACAACGCCAAGGGATGTGATCCGTGATGGCGTGCTGCAAGGCTATGTATTGGATAGTTACTCAGCACGCAAATTAAATATGGCGACAACGGGTAATGCAGGCGGCACCCATAATTTAACGATTGAACATAGCGACATGAGTTTTGATGAGATGTTAAAGCAGATGGGCACAGGTGTTTTAGTGACCGAAACAATGGGCATGGGCGTTAATATTGTGACAGGTGACTATTCCCAAGGTGCTGCTGGTTTTTGGGTTGAAAATGGCGAGATCCAATATGCGATTGATGAATTCACGATTGCCAGTAATTTACGTGATATGTTCATGGGCATAGAAGCGATAGCGGACAATATAGAAACCAGAAGTAGTACCAGAACAGGCGCTGTTTGGATCAATAAGATGATGGTTGCAAGTTAAAGCTGCTTAATGAGTGTAAATGGCCTCAATAATCGGCGTGATATCGGTTAAATCACCCACAGCAAATAAGCTTTGTAAAACTTCTCTAATGCGACGAATTTGATGTGGACTATGACGGCGTAAACGAGACAGTTTTTGTTCTAAAACAGGTTCTTGTTCGATTGATGTATTTTTAATGGCCGTTAGGTCGCAGTGGAAAAAGCGATAATTATCGGCTAATAAAGCACGATTAATAAAAACAGATTTTTGCTCTGCTGATGCAAAATCACGTTCAGTTTGTAATTGCCATTGTTGATTTTTGTCTTGATAGCAGTAAATGCCAAAATCGGTAATGGGCGTAAAGTCATCCAATGTGACACGTACCCACTCAGCCATATTGTCGATGTAATTTAGGTCTCCTGCGGCGTTTTCGCTTGAATGCTCAGCGCATGAATATCTTGTTTCATTAGGCTTGCAGCCGCATCATAAACTAAGCGGTGACGTTTGAGCAGAGAAAGATGCTCAAAATGAGAACTAACAATGGTTATCGTGTAATGAGCACCACCTGTATTGCCAGCATGGCCAGCATGCAGTGCACTATCATCTTGAATAATAAGACGTTGTGGTTCAAGGCAGACTAAAGCCATCTCTAATTTTTCGGCAGTCGTCATGGTAGAACGTGTTTAAAAGGTTTGACAGTGACACGCACATAAACACCAGCATCGACGTAAGGGTCAGCATCTGCCCAAGCTTGTGCAGTTGCAAGATCAGTAAATTCAGCGACGATAAGGCTACCACTAAAACCGGCTTCACCAGGGTCATTACTATCAATAGCAGGGTGAGGACCAGCTAGGATTAAGCGACCCTCGGCTTGTAGGAGTTGTAACCGTTCTAGATGAGCCGGGCGTGAAGCTAGCCGCAAAGGTAAGCTATTTGGAACATCTTCACTGATAATGGCGTAACGCATCAAGATTGCCCTTCTTTTTCAGGTTCAACGGGTTCAATAATATGTTTACTCAAATATAAAGATTGTCCAATAATAAAAAGAATGGTTAATCCGAGTAAACCAAAGAGTTTAAAGTTGACCCAGGTTGCTTCATCAAAGTTAAAAGCAACGTAAAGGTTAGCCACACCCGATAAAATAAAGAACAAAACCCAAGCCGTATTCAAGCGTGACCAAACTAAGGCTGGTAGCTGAATATGCTCGGCCATCATTCTTTCTAGTAACGATTTATGAGTCAATAACTGCGTGCCAAGAAAACCAGCTGCAAATAACCAGTTAACGACAGTCGGTTTCCACATAATAAAGTTAGGATCTTGAAGCCATAATGTCGCACCACCTAGAATCACGACTAAGAACAGTGTGATTAAGTGTGATTTTTCGAGCTTGCCATGACGAAACCATGAATAAGCATTTTGAAGCAGTGTGGCGATAATCATGACAGCTGTCGCGACATAAATACCTTTTACATCATAGTCTTGCCCATCAAAATGGTAACTGCCACCACCGAATTTATAGGCGACAAAAAACAAGACAATAGGCAAAAAGTCAAAAAGGAGTTTCATAAGATTCCGGCGTTGTACGATATAAGTGCCTATTCTAACGTAAAATAAAACTTATGACTTGTTATGACTTACATGCACACTCGACAGCATCGGATGGTAGTTTACGACCTGAAGAACTCATTGCGCGTGCTATTGAACAAGGCGTAGATGTCTTAGCGCTGACTGATCATGATGGCACTGAAGGACTATCACAAGCACAATTGGCTGCAAACGATACATTGTTGAGCGTGATTCCTGGTGTAGAAATATCGGTTACTTGGGGCAGCAACACAGTACATATTATTGGTTTGAATGTTGATAAAAACAATAAAAAGTTACAACAGGGATTAGCTGAAATACGAGAGTATAGAAGAGAACGTGCTGTTAAAATTGCACAACGTCTAGAAAAATCGGGAATAAAAGGGGCTTACGAAGGCGCGAGTCAATTTGCTTCTCCGGTAATGCTAGGTCGGGTTCACTTCGCTAAGTTCTTGGTGGAAGCGGGCCATGCAAAAAGCATTGGAGATGTGTTTAAGCGGTATATGGTCCGGAATAAGCCCGGTTATGTATCAGGCGAATGGGCTAGTCTAGAACAGGCGGTGACTTGGATTAATGATGCTGGTGGACAAGCGGTTATCGCACATCCGGCGCGTTATAAGATGACAGCCACGAAATTAAGGCGCTTGGTCACTGAGTTTAAGCACTTAGGGGGCGCGGGGATTGAAGTCGTATCTGGTCGCCAACATCCAGAAGAGATAAAAAATTTAGCCAAACTAGCTAATGATTTTGAATTGTTAGCATCTCGCGGATCAGATTTTCATTCACCTGATAACACTTGGGTCGAATTAGGACGCATTCCAGATTTACCGACCAACGTAACGCCAATATGGCAATCGTGGTAAGCCATTGTTAATGAAATAATTTACCTAAAGATAGTTGGCCTGTGTATCATGCGATCGTTCTTTACAACTAATTCGATAGCGAGACAATGAGTCAGCGTTTTCAAATCCACCCAGAAAACCCACAGAAACGATTGATTAATCAAGCGTGCGACGTTATTCGTCGAGGTGGTTTGGTTGTTTACCCGACGGATTCGGGGTACGCATTAGGCTGTCATCTAGGCGATAAAAGTGCAATGGATAAGATTCGTCGCCTACGTCAATTAGATGATGATCATAATTTCACCTTAGTTTGCCGTGATTTATCTGAGATATCGCTTTATGCCAAAATTAATAATGCGGTTTTTAGAAGCATAAAAGCCAATACACCAGGTGCATATACCTTCATTTTACCGGCAACAAAAGAAGTACCCCGTCGTCTACAGCATCCAAAACGTAAAACGATTGGCTTACGTATCCCAGATAATAAAATTGCATTAGCCTTATTAGAGGAATTAGACGAACCTCTGATGAGTTCAACACTGATCTTACCTGGCGAAATTACGCCAATGACTGATGTCGATGAGATAATGGATAAAGTCGGGAAACAAGTCGATTTAGTGTTAGATGCCGATTATTGCGGCAGCGAACCCACGACAGTGATCGAGTTTATTGATGATATGCCAGAAATCATGCGTATAGGACTCGGTGATCCGACACCATTTGAAGTCGACTAATGTTTTGGTTTGTTCTTGGGCTGGTATTACTACTCGCATCATTACCTTATTTCGGGCATCGTGCAGCGAAAGTAAACTGGCAACAAAAAGGGATTAACTGGGTAGATGGGGTTGTTCGTTTATTGTGCAAACATGTCCACGGTTTAGATGATGCACAACAAATTCCACTGCCGGAGACAGGCCCAGCAATTGTGGTGGCAAATCATGTCTCGGGTTTAGATCCCTTCTTATTGATCACGGCTTGCAGACGCCCACTACGTTTTTTAATTGCCAGGGAAGAATACGAACGCCCCGGCTTAAATTGGCTTTTCAAAGCATCAGGCTGTATTCCCGTCGATCGTGCAGGAAGACCAGAAAAAGCATTACGTCAAGCGTTACGGGCTTTAGAGCAAGGCGAAGTTATCGCATTATTTCCACACGGTAAAATTCATTTAGACAGCGACCCACCTATAAAAATAAAAGGCGGCGTCGCGCGTTTAGCAGCGTGGTCAGAGTCTGCAATTTATCCTGTTAGAATCACAGGCGTGAGGGGAGAAGGCCAAGTGGCATTAGCGCCATTAATGCCAAGCCAGGTGGACCTTTTGATGCATCCCCCTATTCGGTGCAACGCGACTGAAATGAAAGCCTGCTTAGATGAGATAACCCTGGCCATCTCGGCAAAGCCATAGTTGAATAACTTGATTTTTTGCTTTACTCCCCCCATCTGTAAATCACGTACTTTTTATAGGGGAGGCATTTATGCAAGCCGATAAATTAACCAGTAAATTTAATGAAGCCTTAGGTGATGCGCAAAGCATGGCCATAGGGCGGGATCATCAGTTCATCGAACCAGCTCACCTCATGCTAGCGTTATTGGAGCAGCAGGGTGGTACAGCCACGCCATTGCTAAAACAAAGCGGTGTCGATGTGTCAGCATATCAATCAGACCTCGAAAAACAATTAAGCCGGCTACCACAAGTCGAAGGCGGCAATGGTGATATCCATATCTCACAAGACTTGAACCGCTTATTCAATCAGGTCGATAAGCTGATGCAAAAGCGCCAAGATCAATATGCATCGAGTGAGTTATTTGTATTAGCTGTCATTGAAGATAAGAACCAAGCTGGTGATAGCCTACGTGCACATGGCGGTAATAAGAAAGCCATTGAATCAGCAATTGAACAAATACGAGGTGGGGAAAACGTGACTGAACAAAATGCTGAGGAGCAGCGTCAAGCATTAGAAAAATACACTATCGACCTTACTGATTATGCAGAGAGAGGAAAATTAGACCCAGTGATTGGTCGTGATGACGAAATTCGTCGCACAATCCAAGTCCTGCAACGTAGGACAAAAAATAATCCTGTCTTGATTGGTGAACCTGGTGTCGGTAAAACGGCGATAGCAGAAGGGTTAGCACAGCGAATTATCAATGGTGAAGTGCCGGAAGGCATGAAGCACAAACGCTTATTGTCACTCGATATGGGGGCGCTAATTGCAGGTGCGAAATTCAGAGGTGAGTTTGAAGAACGTTTAAAAGCGGTGCTGAAGGACTTGTCCAAGCAAGAAGGCCAAATCATCTTATTCATTGATGAAATCCATACGATGGTGGGTGCCGGGAAAGCGGAAGGGGCAATGGATGCCGGTAATATGCTTAAGCCGGCGCTAGCAAGAGGTGAATTGCATTGTATTGGCGCCACAACCTTAGATGAATATCGCCAATATATAGAAAAAGATGCGGCCTTAGAACGACGTTTCCAGAAAGTCTTAGTGGGCGAACCAACAGTTGAAGATACGATCGGTATTTTACGCGGTTTAAGTGAACGTTATGAAGTACATCATAGCGTTGATATTACTGACCCTGCGATTGTGGCGGCCGCGACATTATCGCATCGCTATATTAGCGATCGGATGTTACCTGACAAAGCCATTGATTTAATTGATGAAGCAGCGAGTCGCATTCGAATGGAAATGGACTCAAAACCCGAATCTATGGATCGTTTAGATCGACGTTTGATCCAATTAAAAATTGAACAAATCGCGCTTGAAAAAGAATCAGATGAAGCTTCCAAGAAACGGTTAAAAACCTTAGAGAATGAAATTACATCACTTGAGCGGGAATTAGCTGATTTAGATGAAGTATTAAAATCTGAAAAAGCGATGATGCATGGCAGTCAGGACGTCAAGGAAAGCCTAGAAAAAGCGAGGATGGAGCTTGAGGTTGCAACACGTAATAATGAACTAGAAAAAATGTCAGAACTGCGTTTTGGTGTTATTCCGCAGCTAGAAAAGCAGCGCGACTTGGCTGAACAAGTGGATACACAAGATTTCACCTTATTAAGAAATAAAGTGGGTGAAGAAGAGATCGCCGAAGTGGTATCCAAATGGACAGGGATCCCCGTCTCCAAAATGCTGGAAGGGGAACGCGATAAATTACTGAAGATGGACGAAGCATTACATCAGAGAGTGGTGGGTCAAGAAGAAGCGGTTAATTCTGTTTCGAATGCCATTAGACGTGCTCGTGCCGGTTTATCTGATCCAAATAGACCAAACGGTTCTTTCCTATTTTTAGGGCCGACAGGTGTGGGTAAAACAGAATTATGCAAAGCCTTGGCAACCTTCTTATTCGATACGGATGAAGCCATGGTACGTATTGATATGTCTGAATTCATGGAAAAACATAGCGTGGCTCGATTAGTAGGAGCGCCCCCAGGCTATGTTGGCTATGAAGAAGGAGGCTATTTAACCGAAGCTGTCAGACGGAAGCCCTACTCAGTTATCCTATTGGATGAGGTCGAGAAAGCGCATGCCGATGTCTTTAATATTTTATTACAAGTCTTAGATGATGGGCGCTTAACGGATGGTCAAGGGCGCACGGTCGATTTTAGAAATACCGTTATTGTGATGACTTCTAACCTAGGTTCAGATGTCATTCAATCCTTAGCGGGTGAAGAGCAGTATGATCAAATGAAATCATCTGTGATGGAGATTGTTGGTCAACATTTCAGACCGGAGTTTATTAACCGGGTTGATGATGTTGTGGTGTTCCATCCATTACTACGTGAGCAAATTCATGCCATAGCGAAAATTCAACTTGGGCAATTAAAGCAACGTTTGTTGGAACATGAAATGGGATTTGAGATCAGCGATGCCGCGTTAGTTCTAATTGCACAGGCAGGTTTCGATCCTGTTTATGGGGCTCGACCGTTAAAACGGGTTATTCAACAGCAATTGGAAAATCCATTAGCACAAGACTTATTATCAGGTGCCTTTAAAGCAGGCGATAAGATAAAAGTCGATGTGCAAGACGATAAATTGACATTCGAAACGTAAGTAAGAAGATATCGTTGCTTAGCAATTATCCGTCTGAGACTTTAGACAAAACCCAGTCTAAAGCACGGTGCGGTAAGAACCGTTTTAGAGTGGCAAATAAATAGGTCGGAAAAGTCACGTAATAGCGAATTTTAGGTCGTTTACTTTCGATAACGTGAATTAATTTGTCGACGACGGCCTCAGCTGGAAGTGTGAAAGGCGCTGCTGGCCCAACTTTGGTCAGCCGCTTTTCCATCGCTTCATAGGTGGCATAGTGCGCACTGTTGCTTTTATCAATATTCTGTTGGTATTTAGCAAAAGCATTAGCGCGAAATTGGCTTTCAATGGGCCTAGGCTCGATAAGACTAACGTGAATATTACTACCCTGTAATTCGAGCCGCATAGTATCAGCTAAGCCTTCGATGGCATATTTGCTGGCATTATAAGCACCGCGGTAAGCCAGCGAGATAATACCTAAAACAGAACTATTGTAGGCAATTCTGCCATGACCTTGCTGACGCATTTGTGCAACGACTAAATTAGTCAATTCTTGTGTGCCGAATACATTGGTTTCAAATTGCTCTCGTAAGACAGAACGAGACAGATCTTCGACCGCCCCTGGTTGTCCAAAAGCACCATTATTAAACAATACGTCAATGCGGCCGTTAAACTGTTCACAGACAAAATTAAAGGCAGAAAGAATGGACTCACTGTCAGCTAAATCAAGTAAGGTACAAGTAATACCTTGGGTTTCTAATGTTTGCGCATCCTCACGTTTTCTTACGGTAGCAATGACTTGATAACCTTTTTGATGCAAGATTGTGGCAGCACTATAGCCGATGCTCTTTGAGCAACCCGTAATAAGGATGTTTTTCATGATTTATAAGCTCTTTCTATGTTAAGCGAATGCCTAAATAACCTAAGTGATTGAAGATCTACTATACTCCGGACAATTTCAACAGGTTAATAGCCGAATATCGATATCAATTATAGAGTGATATGTCAGACGCGAATAAAATATCTGCAGATGAATACCAACAGTTCAAATCTTTTCTTGAAGAGACCTGTGGCATTTTATTAGGTGAGGGAAAGCAATATCTGATTGTGAGCCGCCTGACAAAATTATTGAGAGACGAAGAATTAAGTTCGATTAGCCAACTACTCAGTTTAATAGAACGGGCAGGTTATAGACGTTTGCGCGATGCCGTTATTGATGCCATGACCACCAATGAGACATCATGGTTTAGAGACCAAAATCCCTTTAGTGTATTAGAAAAGGTTATATTCCCTCAAATAGATGCCAGACAAAGCCAAATGGGGTGCCGTGTTTGGTCTGCAGCGTGTTCGTCAGGGCAAGAACCCTACACCATCAGTATGATTCTAAGTGAATATTTAGAATCTGCGACACAAAGTAAAATACGCAATATGAATATCGTGGCGACTGATATTTCTGCCAGCATGCTGACAGAGGCAAAAATGGGGTATTACGAAGATGCGACCTTAGGGCGTGGTCTATCAGAACAAAGAAAGCAGCGTTATTTCAGGCAAGCCGACAATGGCTGGAAAGTGAAAGATGAAATTAAACAGTGTGTTAGCTTTAAACCCCAAAACCTCTTAGCAAGTTATACAGGTTTAGGAAAATTCGACATCATTTTTTGCCGGAATGTATTGATTTACTTTTCCCCTGAGCGTAAAACTGACATCCTTAAAAGGATGGCAGCAATACTAAATCCAGGTGGTTACTTATTTCTAGGCGCTTCAGAAACCACGATGAGCTACAGCGACGATTTTGAGATGATTCGCGATCCTGCAGGTGTTTTTTTCCAGCTCAAAAATTAAGGGTTGAAGTCAGCATCTTGTCCTGAGCTAACTAGTGATTTACTTGAACCTTTGCTGATAGGGGCTGGAGCCTCACAAAAGCCTAACCAACTACCAATACGACGGAACAAGTATTGAATAATGTGCCAAAGTTTAGGTAAAACCCAAATCATAAATAAGATAAATAAAATCAAACCAATGATAAATAGGACAGGATGATGCAGGGCTGCCCATAGACCACCAATTACGATTAAGTCTTCACTAATTGACGCTGTCCAGTTACTGATAGGTTCCGGCGCTGTATTAATTAACAAACGCGTACCTGCTTTAGTTGTATGTGAACCGGCGGCTAAAGCACCACCTAATAAAGCCGTCGTTAATTCGATAGCAGGTGTGACATCACCAACAGCACTAGAAGCCAACATAGCGCCTGCAGGAATGCGAATAAAGGTATGAATTGAGTCCCAAGCAGAATCGACGCCGGGAATTTTATCTGCGAAGAATTCGACGCAATACATAAAGCCGGCAGCCGTCATCACCATGGGGTTTGCAACCACTTCAAGCTCTGCAGGGAGTGTAATATTGCCTGTCGAAGCCATATAGCCCAACATAAATATCGTGGCATAGAGGTTGATACCACTTGCCCAGGCAGCGCCCATGCTGAGCGCGACAATACTCGCTACTTCCATTTGCTTGTCCTCAGTTTTGTTATAGTGACAGCTTTATTGGCTGCGGATGGTGCGATCATGATAACGCGAACGGAGTGTCTGTCCTATATTGAGACCTTATTAGAGCCGGCAAAGTTCCATGATTACTGCCCTAATGGCCTGCAAGTAGCGGGAAATGAGCAAGTCAGACATATCGTCTCAGGTGTCACAGCGAGTCAAGCTTTAATTGATGCTGCCTTGGATTGCGGGGCCGATACCATTCTTGTTCACCATGGCTATTTCTGGCGAGGGGAAGACCAGCGTATTATTGGTATAAAGCAACGCAGACTTAGGCAACTCTTACTCAACGATATTAATCTTATCGCCTATCATTTGCCGCTGGATGCCCATCCAACTTTAGGCAATAATGCCCAGCTAGCGGAAAAATTATCAATAGAAATTGATGGAAGGATATCGGGGGCAGGCGATCCAGCTATTGGTATGTGCGGTTGCTTTGCCCTACCTAAAACAGTACCGGAGTTTGCTGATGAACTAAGACAAAAGTTAGGGCGCGAACCGGTGGTAATCCAAGGCCACAACCGACCAATGACGACGATAGGTTGGTGTACAGGGGCTGCACAAGGCTATATCGAACAAGCGGCAGAATTAGGTTTAGATGCTTATTTGAGCGGAGAAATATCCGAACAAACCGCACATTTGGCTAGAGAATTAGGCATTAATTACTTTGCTGCAGGCCATCATGCAACAGAACGGTATGGTGTTGCCGCCCTAGGTGAGCATTTAGCAATGCATTTTGGTGTCACACATCAATTTATTGATATTGATAATCCAGTATAGTGACAACACAATATTAAAGATAAAAACTGGCAATAGCTGCAATGGACTTCATAACAAAATTAAAACAGTTCTTCCAAGTGACACTCTGGCAAGAAACCGCTGAGCAAACAAATGCGCTTGGGCGCAGTATTAAAAACACCCTGAGAGTAAGTTATATCGTTGTCAGAGAGCTGGCAAAAGGGGAATTAAACTTACGGGCAATGAGCTTGGTGTTCACAACCTTATTATCGTTAGTACCATTAATAGCCGTGGCATTTTCAGTATTAAAAGCCTTTGGCGTTCACAATCAAATAGAACCCTTTTTACTAGGTGTGCTGGAATCTCTAGGTCCAAAAGGCCCGGAAATAACCGCCAACATCATCGGTTTTGTACAAAACGTTAAAGTTGGTGTGCTTGGCTCATTAGGTGTTGCAATGCTGTTTTACACCATCATTTCTTTAATACAAAAGATCGAACATGCTTTTAATTTTGTATGGCGAGTCAGAAGAGCCAGAACATTAGCAAGACGGTTTACCGATTACTTGAGTGTTGTCATGATCGGTCCTGTATTAGTCGTTGCAGCAATGGGGGTGGCAGCAACGGTACTCAACCATAATGTTGTCTTGACGCTCCAAGCCATTGAGCCCTTCGGTACGCTGATTTTAACGGCGACTAAGTTATTGCCTTATTTGATGATTATTACGGCATTTACCTTTCTGTATAAATTTATTCCTAACACCAATGTGAATTTTGGTCCTGCATTGATGGGAGCGACAGTAGCAGGCATTTTATGGATTTGGACCGGTACACTGTTCGCTTCATTTGTGGCGTCATCATCTAATTACACTGCGATTTATTCAAGTTTTGCCATTTTGTTCTTCTTTATGATTTGGCTCTACTTAGCGTGGTTTATTTTACTGACCGGTTCTCAAGTCGCTTTTTATCTACAACATCCGAAGCTGGTGAGCTATGGTGGAGAGCAATATGAGTTAAGTCCAAGATTACGTGAAAAAGTAGGTATGAGCCTGATGGCAAGTATTGCAAAACGGTTTTATGAGCAAAAGCCAGCCATTACTGTCAATGAATTAGAGGCAGAAACAACCTTGACCAATAGCATCCTACAAGACTTGTTAAGTAAACTAGAGCAAGGTGGGCTATTGGTTGAACTGCAAGGAGATGAGCCGCGTTATCAACCAGCGCAGGATATTGCGAATATCAATGTGAGCGAAGTATTGACCTGTTTACGAACAGCTGAAGAAGCCCAAGGGATGGGCACAAAAATTGACATCGCACGTAGTGTAGATACGATATTAGATGAGCTCGAGCAGGTCCAGCATGCGACATTAAAAGACATAAGCCTCAGGGCATTAATTGCTGGAACAGAAAAAACATGACGGAACAACCATCACTAGACGGTAAAAAGATTGTATTAGGTGTGACTGGCAGCATCGCAGCTTATAAGGCTGCGGATTTAGTCCGTTTATTGATAAAAGCGGGTGCGGTAGTCAAGGTTGTGATGACCCAAGCAGCAAGTGAGTTTATTACACCGCTGACCATGCAAACCTTAAGCGGTAGTCCCGTGGCCATGACATTGCTTGACGCTGATGAAGAATCGACGATGGGGCATATCCAATTAGCACGTTGGGCTGATTGGGTTTTAATCGCACCAGCCAGTGCTAATACCATTGCTGGTTTAGCCCATGGTAGAACAGAAGATTTATTAACCGCTTTATGTTTAGCCACAACGGCACCGATTGCTGTCGCGCCGGCGATGAATAACAAAATGTGGTCAAACGAGGCAACACAAACCAATTTGGCGACGATTGCTGACAGAGGTATGCAGGTATTGGGTCCTGCTGAGGGTGAGCAAGCCTGTGGTGAGCAAGGGGAAGGGCGCCTACTTGAGCCAGAACAATTAGTCTCAGAACTATCGCAGCTTATCTTACCTGCCAAGCTAAGCGGTAAACGTGTTGTCGTGACTGCAGGGCCGACACATGAGCCAATTGACCCAGTTCGTTTTATTGGCAATCGCAGTTCTGGAAAAATGGGCTTTGCCATCGCGACAGCCGCCGCTCAAGCAGGTGCAGAAGTGATACTAATAGCTGGTCCAGTGGTGCTGGCAACGCCGTCAAATATACAGAGAGTGGATGTCGAAACAGCGCAACAAATGTTCGCAGCGATTGAAAAAATTGAGCAAATAGATATTTTTATTGGCTGTGCGGCGGTAGCAGATTATCGTCCTGGGCAATACTATGACAGTAAGCTTAAAAAAACAGAGGATACAGCGCGTACGATTCAAATCACTGAAAACAAAGATATTATTGCTGCAGTGGCACAAAGGAAAGTCAAACCTTTTGTTGTGGGCTTTGCTGCTGAAACTGACAATGTTATCAATTATGCCAAAGATAAAATGGAACGAAAACAACTTGATATGGTTGCCGCAAACCAAGTGGGTAAAGGTCTGGGTTTTGGCGTCGATACAAATACATTACATGTGTTTTGGCAACAAGGTGAGGCTGTATTGCCACTCGCGTTAAAAAGCCACTTGGCAAGAGATTTAATGAGACTTATTATTGACCGCTATGACGCAAAAAATTCAGCTTAAAATTTTAGATGATAGATTGGGTGATTCGATTGAATTACCGAATTACGCAACAACAGGATCAGCAGGGTTGGATTTACGAGCTTGCCTTGATGAAAAACTGGCTATAGCCCCACAAGAAACGGTATTGATACCGACAGGGATAGCCATATATATTGGTGATCCGGATTTAGCGGCTGTAATACTACCGCGTTCGGGGCTTGGCCATAAACACGGCATAGTACTAGGTAATTTGGTGGGTTTAATTGACAGTGATTACCAAGGGCAGCTTTTTGTCTCGTGCTGGAATAGAAGTGATGTAGCATTTGATATCGATATTGGTGACAGAATTGCCCAAATGGTTTTTGTACCTATTGCTCAAGTGGATTTCGAGCAAGTCGATGACTTTTCGTTATCTGAGCGGGGTCAAGGTGGCTTTGGCCACACAGGAAAGCAATAAATGAAAGGGTTGGCAAAACTGATGGGCAACCCAAGTATCGCTATTTTAGTGATATTTTTAAGTTGTCTAGCGATATTTGCTGGCTTTCTTTGGCAAAACCAACATATTTCTCAACAACATCTGCAAGCAATAGAGCAAAAGCAGCGCCATATTGCAGGCATCATCCATAGCGCTGTTGAAGATAAAATTGCAGCTTATAGTGCCCAAATGGCAGCGGCGGCAAAATCGCCACAACTGGCCACACTTATCAACAGACAAGATCCAAGATTAATTGCATCACAGGAACGCGCTTTAAAGCGGTCGTTTCCTCAAGCTGAGCAAGCTTGCCTTATCGACGCTAGTGTTGATGAGCCAGATGAGAACGGTTGTATACCGATTACTTTTGCCAGTTTAAATAGCTTAAGATTAGCTAAAAAAGAAGGCTCAGCGCCGATTGCGGTCATGCAAACAGGGAAAGAAGATGCTTATCTCTTGTTGACCCGAAGTATTAAAGATAATCAGAAAAAGGTCGTGGGTGTATTAGCCATTGCCTTATCTACAGATATTGTCCAAACATTATTTCAACCGAACTATAGTGCTGAGGACTATATTGAGTTACAGCAAGGCAGTAATACTGTGACTGCACTAGCATCGCAAGGCGATCGAAAATGGCGCCAAGGACAACCATTGTTTAGCAGGCCAGTGGCTAAAAGTCAATGGCGCATCGCGTATTGGCCTGCTAAAACTGAAGCTTCACAATCCTATCTCGTAGCACTGGGGATTGTGTTATCACTTGTCTTGCTAATGTGGCTATTCAGAGAACGTTCTCATCGTTTTGTTTTGTTACATGATCTAGGCGTATTGAAAGGGCAGCTTACCGATTTGAATCAAAGCCAATTAAAGGCCAAATACCCAACAGTTATCCCTGAAATGGATCCCATTGTCGATGAAATAAAACGTTTAGGACAAACTTTGCCAATAGTACAAAAGAGTAAAAAAACGGAAGTAGAAACAGCAACACAAGATGACACAGCAGTGGTCGAAGTCACTACAGAAGTAGACAAGAATATGCTCGATTTCCCTTCATCAACAAAGGATGATGAAGGACCAGCACCACTTGAGCTTTCTGAGCCCACCCCCGTCGATATCGTTCCCTCTATTTTTAAAGCCTATGATATTCGCGGTATCGTTGGCGAAACAATCAATGCACAGATTGTTAAAGTGATTGGGCAAGCGATAGGCAGCGAAGCACTAGATAAAGAACAGCCTCGACTAGTTGTAGGACGTGATGGTCGTTTATCGAGTGATGAACTAAGTGAGGCTCTGATTGAAGGTATCATGGCAAGTGGCTGTGAGGTTGTCGATATAGGTCAGGTGCCAACGCCATTGGTTTATTTTGCATGTGAGCACCTGCAAACGCACTCTGGTGTGATGGTGACGGGTAGCCACAACCCTATAAATTACAATGGTTTAAAGATTACTATTGGAAAGAAACCGTTATTTGGTGCCAGCCTCCAGCAACTTTATCAACGGATTTTGCAAGGAAACGTCCACACCGGTGAAGGCAGTCGAAGCAGCATCGATGTGGTTGATGACTATATCGCTCAAATAACCAGTGATGTTCATTTGATAAGACCACTGAAAGTGGTGGTCGATGGTGGTAACGGCGTAGGCGGTCCTGTTGCATCTAAATTATTGACTGCATTGGGTTGTGATGTAATCGAGCTTTACTGTGATGTTAATGGTGAATTTCCGAATCATCATCCAAACCCAAGTGAACCAGCAAATTTACAAGATCTCATTTTAGCAGTCAGCCGTTCGGGGGCTGAGCTTGGTATAGCATTTGATGGCGATGGTGATCGTTTGGGCACAGTCGACGCTGATGGCAATATCATATGGTCTGACCGCCTAATGATTATGTTTGCTCAAGATGTATTGTCACGTTTACCAGGCTCATTAGTTATTTACGATGTGAAAAGCAGTGGCTTGTTAGGAGATGCTATTCTAGCTGCGGGTGGTGAAGCACTGATGTGGCAGTCCGGTTATGCTGTGATTAGAGATAAAATGCAGGAAACAGGTGCCCCATTAGCGGGTGAATTGAGCGGCCATATCTTCTTTAAAGATCGCTGGTTTGGTTTCGATGATGCCATTTATACGGCCTCTCGCTTAATAGAACTATTAGCACGTGATCCATTGGAGCGTAACTCAACAGAAATTTTTGCAGCGATTCCAGCCCGAGAAAGCACACCTGAAATCATCGTTGAAATGGAAGAGTTAGAATGCCAAAAATTTATTCAGCAATTTGTTGCAGAAGCAAGTTTTCAAGGTGCTAAAATTTCAACGATTGATGGCCTGCGAGCCGATTTTGCATCAGGCTGGGGCTTGGTACGAGCCTCTAATACTGTGCCAGGATTAACACTACGTTTTGAAGCGGAAACGCAAGAAAGCTTACAAGAAATACAGCAACAATTTAAACAACAAATGCTGCAAGTCAAACCCACCATTACATTGCTATTCTAAAAGACACTGACATGAGTTTAAATACAAAACGGGCACCTCAAATTGCACAAGTGCTGACAGAGGCCTTGCCTTATATCCAACGTTTCTCTGGCAAAACACTAGTCATTAAATATGGCGGAAATGCCATGGTTGATGAGGACCTAAAAAACAGTTTTGCCCGTGATGTTGTATTGATGAAAGCGGTAGGAATTAATCCCATCATTGTGCATGGCGGTGGTCCCCAAATTGGTGATTTATTGCAGCGAGTGGGGAAAGAAAGTCATTTTGTTGCCGGCATGCGTGTCACAGATAGCGAAACCATGGATATGGTCGAAATGGTACTAGGCGGGCAAGTGAATAAGAGTATTGTCAGCCTGATTAACAACCATGGTGGTCGAGCTGTTGGTTTAACAGGTAAAGATGGGGCGATGATTCGCGCTAAAAAATTACATATCTCTCCAGATGATCCTGCTGTCAATGTTTCTGAAGTCATTGATTTAGGCCATGTCGGCCAGGTGGAAGAGATCGATACCAGCGTTGTCGATATGTTAGTACACAGTGACTTTATTCCTGTTATCGCACCAATCGGTGTTGGAGATAGTGGACTATCGTACAATATCAATGCTGATCTGGTTGCTGGTAAACTAGCAGAAGTGTTGAAAGCTGAAAAGCTAATTCTATTAACCAACACGAAGGGTTTGCTGGATGGGGAAGGACAATTATTAACAGGCTTGGATGCTAAACAAGTCAATAAATTAATTGATGATGGTGTTATTTATGGTGGCATGCTACCTAAAATTGGCTGTGCACTTGATGCGGTTAACGCGGGGGTCTCCTCAGCACATATTATTGATGGACGAGTTCAACATGCAGCGTTATTAGAGATCTTTACTGATGAAGGCGTCGGGACATTGATTCGTGGAGGGGGTAACTCATTAAATGAGTGAACAGGGTAAGCCAACACGCGCGGAAGCGAAGTTATCTCGTCGTCAGGCGATCCTACAAGCGCTTGCCAGTGAATTAGAACACAACCCGGGCGAAAGAATCACTACTGCGCAGTTGGCAAAAAGTTTACAAGTGTCAGAAGCGGCATTGTATCGCCACTTTCCGAGTAAGGCACGGATGTTCGAAGGCTTAATCGAGTTTGCTGAAGAAACTATTTTTGGTTTAATTAACCGTATTATTCAGCAAGAAAATAGTGCTGCAATCCGTTGTGAAAAAATCATGACCTTATTATTGCAATTCAGTGCTAAAAACCCTGGGATTAGCAGCATCCTTGTTGGTACTGCGTTGACAGGGGAAACAGAACGCTTGCGGCATCGTGTTAATCAATTTTTTGAACGTTTAGAAACACAATTTAGACAAATATTACGAGAGAAAGAACTGACAATAACAGAGGCAGGGGGCCGGCCAGTTAACGAAACGGCAAACTTATTGCTTACTATCGTTGAAGGACATCTACAACAGTTTGTCCGTAGTGGCTTTCGCCAATCACCGCTAATTGTTTGGGAAAAACAAAGGCAATTATTGGCACCTGTTTTAAAGGTTTATATATGATTAATGTTGTCGTAATTGGTAATAACCCAGCAAGTGATTTGGGTGCGCTATCGGAACAAACTGATATGAATGTAACGAAAGTATTACCTACGTCAGTAGAAAATATTATCGAACAGATTGGTGACCAGCATCCAGATATTATTATCATTGCTGATGGCACAGAGGAAAATAATAAAGATTTACTCTGCCGTTTTTTAGCTAAGCACTATCAATATGCACGTCATTTAGTATTGTCGGACAGTCCAGCTACTTACGAAATGCTTGAAAATTCCGGTTTTCGCCCACGAGGTTACATCACTCCAGATCAACACTTTGCCTTAGCAAAAGCCGTACGAGTTGTTTTTGATGGCGAAGCTTGGTTACCGAGAAAACTTGTCACAGAAATGCTAAATCGCTATGCGGCGGCATTTTTAAAACAAGATACAACAGCATAATCATCCCACTCTCTACTACAAACTTTATCTAAAACCTGTTTTTACATTCTCAAGCCAAATAAAAAGCGATCATTTTTGCCGCTATATTTTTGACACCCTTGCCACTTACACTATAAGTTATTGATAAATATATAGTTATATTTGTGGCATATTTGGTGCGTATCTTTCTACAACAAGATTAAAGTTGGAGCTAGATATGCCGATAAACTTCGATTCCGCTCTGGGAATTCACGCAGATGCACTACGTGTCCGTTCACAACGGGCAGAATTGCTGGCGTCGAATTTGAGCAATGCGGATACGCCTGGTTATAAAGCGCGTGATATCGATTTCAAGTCTGCGTTAAAAATGGCCAACAGTGGTGAAACTGGCATGATGAAAACGTCTCATCATAACCATATACAACCCAATAACTCCTTATCTAACAGTCCACATGTGCAATACCGCAGCACGGTTCAAGATTCCTTAGATGGTAACTCTGTCGATGAACAGATAGAACAAGCTGCGTTCATGCAAAACTCAATTCAATATCAAGCCAGTCTAGATTTTTTAGGCGGCAAATTTAATGGCTTGTTGAAAGCGATTAAAGGGGAGTAACTAAACGATGTCTCTATTTAATATTTTCGATATAGCCAGTAGTGGTATGAGTGCACAATCAGTGCGGTTGAATATCACAGCCAGTAATTTGGCTAATGCTGACAGTGTAGGCAGTAGTAAAGATGAGATTTACCGTGCACGCCAACCGGTTTTTGCCACTGTAATGAAAGAAGCTCAAAACGGGTTGTCAGTTGGCAGTGTTGAAGTCAAAGGTGTTGTGGAAATGCAAACAGATGGCCGGGAAGAATATAACCCCAATCATCCGATGGCCAATGACAAAGGCTATATCTACCATTCAAATGTCGACCCAATGGTTGAAATGGCTAATATGATTTCAGCATCGCGTTCATATCAAAACAATGTTGAAGTCGCGAATACTTCAAAGCAATTGCTGCTACAAACATTGCGTCTAGGCAAGTAAGCGAGGACTAAAATATGTCTATAAATAGTGTTAGTGAAAATAGTTTCTCGTTTTTGAATAAAGCGAATAATACATCAACGTCAAACCAAGATGATGGCGCATTAGCGACAGAAGATTTTTTAGCGCTGATGACAACACAGTTGCAAAACCAAGATCCCCTCAAACCATTAGAAAGTGGTGACTTTTTAGGTCAGATCGCTTCTTTTAGTACCGTCAGTGGGATCGGTGAATTAAATGATTCCTTTGAAGGGTTTGCACAATCTATGCAGTCTGACCAAGCGCTACGAGGCTCGGCATTAGTGGGTAGAAGTGTGCTTGTACCGTCATCCTTAGGTAATTTAACTGCGGGTGAATCGATTACAGGTCAGATTAATGTAGCTGATCCAGTGCCAGATCTAAAAGTACAAATCTTTAATGAAGCGGGTGTTGCAGTCAGGACCATAGAGATGGGGCCTGCAGCAGGTTATACCAATTTTGCTTGGGACGGCCTTGATAATGATGGACAAGCATTACCATCAGGCACTTATCAATATAAGGCATCAGGAACTGTGAATGGCGATAATACCGCGTTTGCAACCGCAACCGTTGCCAAAGTAGACAGTGTTTTAGTAGGTAGTGGCTCACAAGGGTTAACGATTAATTTAGCGGGCATAGGCTCGGTACCATTTAGCGAAGTACAGGAAATTATTTAAGGGGAACGAATATGTCTTTTAATACAGCATTAAGTGGTTTAAATGCAGCGTCGGCTGATTTAAATGTCAAATCAAATAATATTGCGAACGTAAATACAACGGGATTTAAAGAATCTCGTGCTGAATTTGCTGATGTATTTGCAGTGTCCGCCTTTGGTAGTAGTGATACCGCCATTGGTAATGGTACGGTGCTAAATAACGTTGCTCAACAATTTAATCAAGGTAATTTGGAATTTACTGATAATGCCTTAGATTTAAGTATCAGTGGCCAAGGTTTTTTCGCGTTATCTCCTAATGAAACAAGTATTGAAGAAATGGTTGGACGATTACAAGTTGGTGCTGTCGCCGCAGTCACAGTCATGAATGAAGGCCGAGAAAGTGCTAAAAACAGTGTAGAGAAAGCGGCGCAAGCAGCAACAGCATTAGACTCCATTACCGCGATGATCAGCAAAATGGATGAAATGAGTGCAGCGATTTCCAATGCCGCCAGTGAACAATCAGCAGTGGCTGAAGATATTAATAGAGGTATCGTCAAAATTAGCCAAGTAGCAGAACATACTGCCGAGGGGGCACATCAATCTTCAGAAGCAGTCAGCACTATGTCTTCATTGTCTGAACAACTACAAGAAGCTGCTAGCAAATTTAAAGTTTAAGCTAAAAATAAGTTCGTTGATATAAAGCCTAAGTCACGTAATAGACTTAGGCTTTTTTATGCAAGACTGGTTTCAATAGCTTCAAGTGCTTCCATCGAGTTTTCAGCAGCCGTGATGGGGCGGCCAATAACCAAATAACTACTGCCCGCATTGATAGCTTCTATCGGTGTCATCGTTCGATGTTGATCGCCTGAGTCACTATTTTTTGGTCGAATACCTGGCGTAACCAATTGGAATTGTTGTCCGTGTTGAGCACGTAATGGGCTGGCTTCTTGTGCAGAGCAAACAACACCATCTAATCCACTTTGTTCCGCCATATTGGCTAAACGTAAAACGGTCTCGCTGATTGTGCCCGTCAAACCAATATGTTGGAAAGTTTGTTCATCCATGCTGGTGAGCAATGTCACGCCAATTAATAATGGCCGCTGTGTATCATTGGCTATCGCATCACGAGCAGCGGTCATCATGGCGGGTCCACCGAGTGTATGAACATTCATCATCCAGACACCTAAATCAGCTGCAGCACGACAGGCTTTAGCGACAGTACTCGGGATATCGTGATACTTTAAATCTAAGAAAATATCGAAGCCCATAGCGGTTAATTGTTCGACTATCTGGGGGCCAGAGCGTGTGAATAATTCTTTACCGACTTTGAGTTTACAACGGTTTGGGTCGAGCTGTTTGGCAAGTGAAATTGCTGCAGCCATTGTTGGGTAATCAAGCGCAACAATGATTTTCGAATCAGACATGGTTCATTCCTTCATATAACTTCCTGATGATCCTACCTGAACTGCCACAACAAGATCTGAATATTTATTTAAAAACAGATTAGAAATGGTATTCTGTGCCTGAATTTTCCAGGAACACATTGATGGACTTTGATCTGCTAGCACAAGACGGTCACGCTCGAAGAGGCCGGTTACAATTTCCCCGAGGTACAATCGAAACACCTGCTTTTATGCCAGTAGGGACCTATGGTTCGGTCAAAGCTATGACCCCAGAAGAAGTCGTTAATACGGGGGCTGAAATCATTCTAGGTAATACCTTTCATCTGATGTTACGGCCGGGAACAGAAATTATTCGACAACATGGTGACTTGCATGACTTTATGGGTTGGCAAGGTCCTATTTTGACTGACTCAGGTGGTTTTCAAGTATTTAGCCTAGGTGAATTACGAAAAATTACAGAACATGGCGTCCATTTCAAATCGCCGGTGAATGGCAATAAGGTGTTTTTAGGACCAGAAGAATCAATGCAAGTACAGCGTGATCTTGGCAGCGATATTGTAATGATATTTGATGAATGTACGCCTTATCCTGCTGATGTTAAAACAGCCGAAAAATCGATGCAGCTTTCATTACGCTGGGCCAAGCGTAGCAAGGAAGCTCACGGCGATAATCCGTCAGCACTCTTTGGTATTGTGCAAGGTGGCATGCATGAAGTTTTGCGTGATGAATCTTTAGAGGGACTGACAGAAATAGGTTTTGATGGCTATGCCATAGGCGGACTCTCAGTGGGTGAACCGAAAGAAGATATGATTCGTATCTTGGATCATTTGTCGACACGGTTACCAACGGATAAACCGCATTATTTAATGGGCGTAGGTCGGCCAGAAGATCTTGTTGAAGCAGTTGCACGTGGCATTGATATGTTCGACTGCGTGATGCCAACTCGGAATGCGCGCAATGGGCATCTATTTGTACATCATGGCGTGGTTAAAATTCGCAATAGCCGATATAAAAATGACACTGGACCGTTAGATCCAAAATGTGACTGTTATACATGCCAAAATTATAGTTTGGCTTATTTACATCATTTAGATAAAACAGGTGAACTGCTGGGCCCACGGCTCAATACCATCCATAATCTATATTATTATCAAACGCTGATGGCGGGTTTACGCGATGCAATCTCAGTAGGAACCTTGCAGCAATTTATTCAAGATTTTTACGCATTGCGATCATAAGCAATTTGAAACTAAGTTCCTGAACTATCAAGGCCAGCACTGCTGTGTCATAATCGCATTCTTTTTTAAATTTTTAAGAGTTAAATCGAGGAAGTACGATGGATTTTTTCATTTCGCCAGCATTTGCAGAAGCAGGCGCACCGGCGGGCTCGCCAGGCATGTTAGATTTTCTATTCCCTGTTGCGTTATTGGTTTTGTTCTATTTCATGCTTGTTCGCCCACAGTCAAAACGGGCTAAAGAACACCGTGAGATGCAGTCAGCATTAGCTAAGGGTGATGAAGTTGTCACTGACGGCGGCTTGATGGGCAAAATTATGGATATTGGTGACCATGCAGTCTTAGTGCAACTTGCTGATAATCTCGAAGTCAAAGTACGTCGAGAAGCCATTAGCTCTGTTTTACCTAAAGGCACACTGAAGAAACTATAACGACGAAGGAATGCCGCTTAAAGGTCATATTTAACGGCGCTTAGGAAATCTCACAATGAATCAGTACCCAGCATGGAAAAATGCATTGGTGTTGGCAGTCATCATAATCGGTGCCTTTTTTGCCATGCCAAACTTGTTCGATAAAGATCCAGCAGTACAGGTCTCAGCAGGTCGCTATGGCAGCATCGATCTAGAATTAATGACGAAGGTTGAAACAGCCTTAAAAGCACAAGCTATTAATTACACACGCGCTGAGCTACAAGATAACCGCTTACTGGTTCGCTTAGCCGATGCTGAAACACAGTTACAAGCTAAAGAAGTCCTCAATAATGAGATTAAAGGCGATTACACCATTGCATTAAATCTCGCGTCGACAACTCCGTCATGGCTAGCATCAATGGGTGCTGAAGCGATGAACTTAGGTTTGGATCTAAGAGGTGGTGTCCATTTCTTAATGGAAGTCGATATGGATGCTGCTGTGAAGTTGGCATTAGAAAGTTTCGCCAGTGAATTCCGAGCTTTATTACGTGACGAAAAAATTCGTTACAAGAAAATACAAGTGGAAGATGGCAAAGTCGTCATCGGTTTTCGCAATACGGAACATCGTGATAATGCCTTAATCAAAATCAAAGACGACTATAACGATATTGAGATTGCAGCAGTAGAAATCGCTACGACACCGTCATTGGCAGTTAATTTAACAGACTCGTTAATTCGAGAAACAAAGCAAACTGCGTTACAGCAGAACATCATTACATTGCGTAACCGGATCAATGAGCTCGGCGTAGCTGAGCCGACAGTTCAGCAACAAGGTGATAGTCGTATTGTCGTGCAATTACCAGGTGTACAAGATACCGCCCAAGCGAAGAAAATTTTGGGAGCGACAGCTACTTTAGAGTTCCGCTTAGTCGATTATGAAAATGAAGCACAAGATGCCATTAACGGTCGTGTCCCGCCAAATTCAAAACTGTATTATCACCGAGATGGCCGTCCTTATCTCTTGAAAAAACAAGTGATGCTTACCGGTGAGCACATCATTAATTCAACGTCGACCCTTGACCCAGACTCTGGTACACCTGCAGTATCGGTGACTTTAGATGGTAAAGGTTCTCGCATTTTTAGTAAGGTTACAGGTGATAATGTGGGTAACCCAATGGCGGTTGTCTTTATTGAGTCAAAAACTGAAACCAGAAAGATTGACGGCGAAATCGTAAAAGTACGTCGCCAGTTACCACAAATTATCAGTGTCGCGACAATTCGGGATCAACTATCTAAGAAGTTTCAAATAACGGGCTTAGATTCCGGTGCTGAAGCCAGTGAGCTCGCTTTATTATTAAGAGCAGGTGCATTAGCCGCACCGATTGAAATTGTTGAAGAACGCACTGTCGGTCCAAGTTTAGGCCAAGATAATATTGACCAAGGTTTCCAATCGGTCATGATTGGTTTTGCTTTCGTCTTAGTCTTTATGATCATTTGGTACCGTATCTTCGGTGCAGTCGCCAATTTAGCTTTAGCGGCTAACCTCGTTTTGATCGTCGCCTTATTATCGCTATTACAAGCCACATTAACTCTGCCGGGTATTGCCGGTATCGTCTTAACAGTCGGTATGGCCGTGGATGCCAATGTACTTATTTTCGAGCGGATACGGGAAGAATTACGGGTAGGAAATACCGCACAAGCCAGTATTGATGCCGGTTATGGCAAAGCGTTTTCTACGATTGCTGATGCGAATATCACAACCCTTATTGCTGCTATTGTCCTCTTTAGCTTCGGTACAGGGTCAATAAAAGGCTTTGCGGTGACATTATCGCTGGGTATTTTAACGTCAATGTTTACAGCGATTATGGGCACGCGTGCAGCAGTCAATATGATTTATGGGCGGAAAAGCCAAGCGAAACTGTCTATTTAGGGTCTTATCATGCAATTGTTAAAAGAAAAAACCAATTTCAATTTCATGTCAAAACGGAAAATAGCAGCCGTTTTTTCTGTTTTATTAATTTTGGCATCGATTGGTTCACTCGTCACACAAGGCCTGAATTTCGGTATTGATTTTACTGGCGGTACGATGATTGAATTGTCTTACCAAGAAGAAGCCAAATTAGACAACATCAGAACCAAGCTCGAGCAAAATGGCTATGCCGATGCCATCGTGCAGAACTTTGGTTCAATCCATGATATTTTGATTCGTTTACCGGTGCATGCGGCAGAAAATATGGCCGAACTCAGCAACCGTATTGTTGCTGCCCTACAAGCTGATCATGAATCAACCATTGATGTGCGTCGAGTGGAGTTTGTTGGCCCACAAGTAGGTGAAGAGCTGACTGAGCAAGGCGGTCTTGCCATGTTGTATGCCTTAATTGGTATCTTGATCTATGTATCGTTCCGCTTTGAATACCGTTTTGCAATCGGTTCTGTAGTGGCATTAGTACATGATGTGATTCTGACATTAGGCTTTTTCTCTGTTACACAATTAGAGTTTGATCTCACCGTGTTGGCAGCAATTCTGGCAATCATCGGTTATTCCCTCAATGACACCATTGTGGTATTCGATCGTATTAGGGAAACCTTCCTAAAAATGCGTAAAGGCACATCAGAAGAGATTGTGAATAGAGCATTGAACGATACTTTGAGTAGGACTTTAATGACATCGATTACCACCTTACTTGTGGTGACATCCTTATTCATTTTTGGTGGAGAAGTGATTCATGCCTTCTCAATTGCATTACTCATCGGGATCTTGATTGGTACTTATTCTTCGATTTATATCGCCAGTAATACGATCCTCGCAATGGGCATTAGCAAAGCTGATTTGATGCCACCTGAAAAAGATGACGAAGACGTTAATGAAGATGGCAGTGTCGTGTGACATCTCCTACATTGTTAAACCACAAATAATTATACGAAGTGAACTAGGTAGTTAAGCGAGACTTATTGGTCAGCTGAGACAGACGTAGTTTAGCGTTATTATTAGGCTTTTAGTTTTCTATACAATGTCCTGAGGCTAATGCCAAGTTGTTTGGCAACGGCTTTTTTATCCCCATCAGACTGCTCAAGTAAGTGTTCAAGATAGGCAGACTCATTCTCTTTGAGCGAGTTAAGAATGGGTTCATTGTCATCGCGATATGTCGAGAGGGTTTCGCCTGTCTCTAAAGAAAGCGCACTCAATATATGTGCTTCATCGACTAGCGATCCCTCACTCAAAATTGAGGCCCTAACAATTAAGTTTCTTAATTCTCTGATATTCCCTGGAAATGATTGTTGCATTATTAATCTTAATCCGGAGTCAGTGATAGCTAGTTCGGGATCGATTTTCCTCAGTAAATGTGTCACTAGATCGGGTATATCTTCATTACGATCAGCAAGAGAGGGAATAAAAACAGGGAAAACATTGATACGGTGATACAAGTCGAGTCGAAAGTCGCCATTATCAACCATCGATTTTATGTCTTTGTGGGTCGCACAAATTAATCTGAAGTCAGATGTTCTTAACTCAGTTTCACCGACCCTGCGAAATGTCTTTGTTTCTAAAAGTCGCAACAACTTAACTTGGGTTGAATGAGACACATCGCCGATTTCATCGAGAAATAATGTACCACCGTCGGCTATTTCAACAAGGCCTTTACGATCATTATGTGCACCTGTAAAAGCCCCTTTTTTGTGTCCAAATAGTTCACTTTCGATGAGCGATTCGCTAAGCCCCGAACATTCAAAAGCGACCATATGATTATCACTACGTTTACTGGCCATATGCACAAGTCGTGCAATCAATTCTTTACCTGTTCCTGATTCACCTAATAGCAATACAGATGCGTCCGTACCTGCAACTTTTGTTACTTTATCTAACATATCTGTAAATACTGAGCTATGGCCAACAACTTCTTGCTTATCGGCTTTGCCACTAGCAAGAGGGATAGGCTTGAGAAGCTCTACAAAAAATTTGAGCACTTCATTTTCGTCAAAAATAGGAATCATTTCGACATCAACATGCTCTTTACCATTCGGAGTTTGATGAATATGCAGCACCTTTTCTTTATGCTTTGAATCAGTAGCTGCGCGAAGCGGACAGTCTTCGCCTGATTGATCACATGGACGATTATAACCATGAGAGATCTCATAACATTTAGGCTGAATAGCCATGTCAATATCACCGAACTGATCTTTATAAAGTTGGTTATTGGCCAGAATTTCATAGTCAGCACTGACTAAAATGGCGGGGACATCATAGCCCTCTAACATGTAATTAAGGTGATTATATTCAGTCATTATAGTTTGTCATATAAGTCCATAATTGTTGTCACGACTATGACACAGTTGACACAAAAACAATAGGTTAAATTCAGCGATATAAAATAATCCAATAATTTCAAGGGTATAAGTAAATTTATATTGTTGGCACGTAACTTGTTATATCAAGATAAAGCAACTAAAGCAGGCAGATAGATATGACAAATATGAATCAACCCGAAGTACTTTCATTTTTTGAAAAATCATCGAGTACATTCTCTTATATAGTGATAGACCCGACTAGCAAGCAGTGCGCTGTCATCGATTCAGTCCTAGATTTTGACTATGCTTCAGGACAGATCACTTATGACAGTGCCAACCAAATTATTGAGTGCATCAAAGAAAGAGAGCTTGAACTAACGTTATTACTCGAAACGCATGTCCATGCTGATCATCTTTCAGCTGCACCTTATATACAGAATCAACTGGGTGGAAAGATTGGTATTAGTGAGCATATTGATGCTGTGCAGGAAACCTTTGGCAAACTATTCAACGAAGGCACTGAGTTTCAAAGAGATGGCAGCCAATTTGACCTACTTTTTAAAGACGGTCAGACCTATCAGATTGGCAGTTTAACCGGTACGGCGATTCATACCCCGGGTCACACACCCGCATGTATGGTGCATGTAATTGGTGATGCTGCTTTTGTAGGTGACACCCTTTTTATGCCTGATAGTGGCACAGCACGTGCGGATTTCCCTGGTGGTGATGCCCGCATCTTGTATAAATCGATACAAAAAATACTGGCCATGTCAGATGAAACCAGATTATTCATGTGTCATGACTATCAGCCAAATGGCAGAGAACCCATGAATGAAACTACAGTCAAAGATCAGAGAGAAAATAATATCCACGTTCATAATGGCGTTTCAGAGGATGACTTTGTTGACATGCGTGAGTCACGTGATAACACGCTCGGCATGCCCAGATTAATTTATCCGGCTTTGCAAACCAATATGCGCGCGGGTCACTTCCCTCAGCCAGCTACCAATGAAATGATTTATCTCAAAGTGCCTGTTTCAGGTTTGCAGCAATCACTGATGACTAACCAATAACAAACAACACAAATCGAGAATAAAAATGAAAATAATAAATGTAGATGAAAAAGTATCCGTTTCGGAACAAATAACAACAGAAGACGTTAAGGTCTTAAAGCAAACGGGGGTCGAAATCATTGTCTGTAACCGGCCTGATGGTGAGGAAGCGGTTCAGCCGACAATTGAAGATATCTCACAAGCAGCTGAGCAGCAAGGCATCGAGTTTCACGCGATACCTTTTGCGTCAGGCGAGGCGACAACAGAACAACAGGATCAGTTTTCTGAAGTATTAGCAAAAGATAAACGCCTACATGCTTATTGCCGCAGCGGTAAGCGTTCTACACAGCTCTATCAAGACGTGCTGGCCAGCCGACTAACAGATAACGATTTATCGGAAGAAGTCAGTAAATATGATGTTGTTATCGTCGGTGCAGGATCAGGTGGTATAGCAACGGCAGCCAGCCTCCATAAGCGTAATAAAACGCTTCAAATAGCCTTGATTGATCCTGCTGAGAGTCACTATTATCAGCCCGGTTGGACTATGGTGGGTGGCGGTGTATTTGATGCCGAATCGACAAAAAGGAAGACGGAAGACTTAATCCCCAATGGCTGTACTTGGATACGTAAAGCCGTTAACGGGTTTTCACCACAGGAAAATAAAGTTGAACTTGATGGCGGTGCTACCGTCTATTACGAACAACTCGTGGTGGCGCCAGGATTGAAACTAAATTGGTCAGCAATTGAAGGCTTGGAAGAAACGCTGGGACGGAATGGTGTTACTTCTAACTATCGCTTTGACCTAGCGCCTTATACATGGGAGTTAGTGAGTAAGCTGAAATCAGGTAAAGCAATTTTTACTCAACCGCCGATGCCAATAAAATGTGCTGGCGCACCACAAAAGGCGATGTATCTCTCAGCATCTGAATGGACGAAGCAGAACACGATCAATAATATCCAAATTGATTTTTATAATTCGGGTGCAGTGTTATTTGGTGTTAAAGACTATGTACCCGCATTAATGAAGTACATAGAGAAGTACAACGCGAACCTTAACTTTTCCAAAACATTATTTAAAGTTGATGGCGAGGCAAAAAAGGCCTGGTTTAAGGATGGGGACGGTAATATTGAAGAGACGACATTTGATATGTTGCATGTTTGTCCTCCACAAACAGCCCCTGATTTCATTCGTAACAGTGAGTTAGCCGATGACGCAGGTTGGCTTGATGTTGATCCAGCTACCTTAAGGAGTAAACGCTTTGACAATGTGTGGGGCATAGGCGATGTCATGAATACTGCCAATGCCAAGACGATGGCAGCAGTGCGTAAACAAGCCCCAGTAGTCGCCCATAATTTAGCATGCGTTTTTGCAGGTAAAATCAACTTAGCGTCCTATGACGGTTATGGCTCCTGCCCACTCACGGTAGAACATGGCAAAATTGTACTGGCAGAATTCACTTATGGCGGTAAAGTCGCACCATCATTCCCAACATGGCTTAATGATGGCATACAAGCGACCCCATTTGCCTGGTTCTTAAAGGAGAAAATGCTGCCACCGATCTATTGGCATGCGATGTTAAAGGGCAGAGAGTGGATGGCCTCACCAGTTGAGTAAACAGAACTCGATGAGCAGCTTAGCCAATTGGTTTCCAATCCTTACTCAAGCGACAGGCTATACCCGAGACAAAGGGATAAGCGATATGGTTGCAGCGATAGTGGTCACAGTGATGTTAATTCCACAATCGTTGGCCTATGCGATGCTGGCGGGCTTACCGCCCCATTATGGGTTGTATGCCAGCATTGTGCCGATCATTATTTATTCAGTGTTGGGCTCAAGTACAACACTTGCAGTCGGTCCAGTCGCTACCGCTTCAATCATGACAGCATCGACCCTCTCCTCGGTGATCAGTGCTGGCCTGATTAACTATGTTGATGGTGCTATTACGCTGGCCTTTTTATCGGGAGCAATATTGGTCTCGTTTGGCATTTTCCGGTTTGGTTTCGTGGCTAATTTTTTATCTCATTCTGTGGTTTCAGGTTTCATCACCGCCTCAGGATTGTTAATTGCACTGAGTCAGCTTAAACACATTATCGGTGTGCCAATAACAGGACATGCGTTTTTCGATATTGCACACAGCCTAATTACATCATTATCGATGACTAATTTACCTACCTTAGTTATCGGTATAGCGTGCATCGTTTTTTTGGTGTTATCACGTCATTATGCGGTATCAGTTTTAGGAATATTTGGAATAAAAGCCAAAACAGCAGCAATAATGGCAAGGATGTCACCTATTTTTGCTGTCTGTATTTCAGCTTGGGTAGTGGCGATATTATCACTGGATAAATCAGGTGTAGCGATAGTGGGACATATTCCGACAGGTATCGCAAACCCACAATTGCCATCAGTCACCTTTGAGGCGATTAAAGCCCTATTTTTACCAGCGTTGTTTATTGCCATTATTGGCTATGTTGAATCGATTTCTGTTGGTAAGACACTTGGGGCAAAACGTAATGAAAAAGTAGATCCTAATCAGGAACTGCTGGCACTTGGAGGCGCAAACTTAGCCTCGTCAGCGGCGGGTGCTTTCCCTGTGACGGGCGGCTTCTCAAGATCAGTGGTAAATTATGATGCAGGTGCACAAACGCAATTTGCTGGCATCTATACGGCGTTAGGGATTGCGCTAGCGTCTCTAATACTGACACCATATTTGTACTATTTACCGATCGCAATGTTGGCAGTAACCATCATTGTTGCTGTCCTGGCACTGGTCGATATAGCAGTGCTCAAGCGGGCATGGCAGTTTTCAAAAAGTGATTTTACTGCGGCTTTTTTGACAATCGTCGTCACATTATTAGCGGGTGTCGAAGCGGGTGTCGCGAGTGGCATCATGACTTCTGTATTACTGCATTTGTATCATACTTCGGAACCGCATATCGCTGAGGTTGGTCTGATTGATGGGACCGAACAGTTTCGGAACATCAAGCACTATAACGTCGAGGTTAATCCAGAAACAGTCTCATTTCGAATCGATGAGAGTCTGTTGTTTTCGAACGCGAGCTACCTTGAAGCCTTTATAGGCAGTGCCGTTAGTGAACGGCCCCAGTTACAGCATGTGATTTTGCATTGCGGCGCCGTAAATACCATTGATCTCACAGCCATGGAAATGCTCGAAAATCTTAACAGGACAATGATTAGTAAAGGTATTCAGCTTCACTTGAGTGAAGTCAAAACGCCAGTCAAAACACAGCTTGAGAAAACCCATTTTTTAACCGAGCTTAACGGGAGACTCTATCGGAGTCACTTCGAAGCTTACCGAGAAACCGCTCACAAAGAGAACTTGTAAGGTAATACCATGGAATTTGATCCCTTATTACTATCCAGAATTCAATTTGCATTGAATATCAGTTTTCATATTTTATTCCCGACTATCACCATTGGTCTGTGTTGGATACTGCTATTTTTTAGGACTAGGTACACCCTGACAGGTGATGTCGAGTGGGAATATGCCTATTACTTCTGGGTAAAAATATTCGCCCTCACTTTTGCACTTGGCGTGGTATCCGGTATTACGATGAGCTTTCAGTTTGGCACTAATTGGCCGGGCTTTATGGAAAAGGCAGGCAATATTGCTGGGCCCATGTTGGGCTATGAAGTGTTAACGGCATTCTTCCTCGAGGCCTCCTTCCTCGCGATCATGTTGTTTGGTAAAAATAGGGTATCGAATAAAACCCATTTAATCGCTACATTAGTTGTCACCATCGGCACCAGCATGTCAGCATTTTGGATTTTGAGTCTCAACTCCTGGATGCATACACCGGCAGGGTATGAAGTGATTGAAGGGGTGATTCATATTGAAAGTTGGATGGAGATAATCTTCAATCCTTCATTTCCTTACCGCTTTGCCCATATGCTGATTGCTAGCTTACTAACAGCTTCATTCCTTATCGCGGGTATTAGTGCTTGGCGAATCCGTCAAAAAGTAGATGGTCCTGAAACGTGGAAAGTGGTTCGTACCGGCGTATTCATCGCGGCGGTACTCACACCAATCCAAATCTTTGTCGGTGATTTACATGGCCTCAATACTTTTGAACATCAGCCAGCAAAAGTCGCGGCGATGGAAGGTATTTGGCACACTGAACGCGGGGCACCACTGACACTTTTTGGTATTCCGGATGAGGAGGAACAAACCAATCATTACGCGATTGAGATCCCCAAATTAGCAAGTTTGATTCTAACCCATGAATTAGACGGTGAAATCAAAGGCATCAGTGACTTTGACGGCGAACATCCTCCTGTTGGCCCGGTTTTCTGGGCATTCAGAGTTATGGTCGGGGTAGGTATGCTCATGCTATTAGTTTCATGGTTTAGTGCCTACAAATTATTAAAAGGACAATCGCTAGAAGGGACACCGTTGAAGTTACTTTCAGGTATGGCTTTCTCTGGTTGGGTAGCAGTGTTAGCAGGCTGGTACGTCACAGAAATAGGTAGGCAGCCGTGGATCGTCAATGGTTTGCTAACGACAGCAGACGTCGTGGCTGAGCACTCTGGAGGTATGGTACTAACAACCTTGATTGCCTATAGCGTGCTTTATATCGGGTTGCTGATTTCCTATGTGTTAACACTGAGATATATGTCGACCAAAAAAGCCAGATCGCTTATTGCACTGCAAGAAAAACAAGTCACCACACAATTAGAAGGAGGATACTGATGGATTGGTTACCCATTTTCTTCGTTGCCGTCATGGGGTTCGCCCTCCTGATGTACACGCTACTCGATGGTTACGATTTAGGGATAGGCATACTGCTGCCACTCGCCAGCGATGCCCAGAAGGACGAAATGATCGCAACCATTGGTCCTTTTTGGGACGCTAATGAGACTTGGATTGTGTTAGGTGTGGGTGTCTTGCTGATGGCCTTCCCAAAAGCACATGGTTTAGTGCTCACCTCACTCTATTTACCAGTCGCCATCATGTTGATAGGGCTGACACTAAGAGGCGTCGCCTTCGACTTTAGAGTGAAAGCCAAAACAGAGCACAAATCGACTTGGAATCAACTGTTTTTTATTGGTTCTTTAGTGACAGCCATAGCGCAAGGTTGGATGTTGGGTAGTTATATTATGGGACTGACCAATACCTCTATAAGCCTAGCATTTTCAATCGCGATTTCATTTTTATTACCCAGTTTATACATCATGCTGGGCGTTGGCTGGTTATTGGTGAAAACCGATGGCAGCCTCTACAAGCAGGCGAGCCAATGGGGCAGGATATTTGTAGCACCATTGGGTCTAGGGTTATTTCTGATCTCGATTGCAACGCCGATAGCGAGTCAAGAAATCGCTGCTAAATGGTTCAGCTTACCCGAAGCAATTGGCTTACTACCCATTCCATTTACAGCCGGTATTGCCTATCTTGTTGTTGTTTGGATATTGCGGAGCCCGAAACTCCTCGCTGCTGATTACGGCTGGATAGTCTATGTGTCATTGGTCGTAATGTGCATCATGTGTGCACTCGGATTGGGGTACAGCATTTTCCCTGATGTAGTGATTAGTCAATTGACGATTTGGGAAGCCGCTGCTTCTAGAGATTCGCTTAAGTTTGCTTTTGTTGGCACGGTCATCGCGGTGCCCGGTATTTTCATCTACACCGTATTTATTTACCGCGTTTTCGCAGGGAAAATTAAGTCACTCAGTTATGAATAGAAATTCGCCTAGGCAGGGAATGTGATTAATGCTTTCTCTATTTATAGCGTCATAAAAAAGCCCGATTTAATCGGGCTTTTTTTATGTGAAATTATCAATCAAGCTATAACGCCATCGGTTTATGTTCAGCTCGGGCGGTAGACACCGTTTTGAGCCGGTGATTACGACGAATAGGTAATTCGGTTGGTTGTGCCGTTTCAACACTTAAAATACGCATACCACTGTGATTACTGTTAAAACTGGCAAATGTCGCAAACTCCTCCAAACCTTCCATAATGTTTCGAGCATCGAGTTCTTGTGATTTTTTATTTGATCGTGTCATAGCTAACCTCTTGTTATACCCATTAACGGCACAAGCGACAGTTTCTTGAGCAGTATTTTTAGAACAGTGGCAGAGATAATAGCGCTATTTAATAACAAACGACGTGACTAAAGTCTGCTTTGTGCCTGATTTATTTAGTGCATCTCAAGCAAGGGTGTGAAATCGGCAACTTTACTTTATTATGGACCTTATGAGAGAAAACAAATTAGGGTCGAAGGTCTAAGATGCACATCCATATATTAGGCATTTGCGGCACATTTATGGGAGGCGTTGCATTACTCGCTCGAGAACTCGGAATGACCGTGTCGGGTTCAGATGCCAATGTCTATCCGCCCATGAGTACGCAACTAGAAGAAGCGGGCATCGCCTTACAAGAAGGTTATTTAGCAGAACATCTACAACCCGCACCAGACTTAGTGGTGATGGGTAATGCGATGTCACGTGGTAATCCCGCGGTGGAGTATGTACTCAACCAAGGTTTACCCTATATTTCTGGTCCACAATGGCTGGCAGAACATGTATTGAAAGATCGTTGGGTCCTCGCTGTTTCAGGTACGCATGGTAAAACTACAACGAGTAGCTTATTAGCTTGGATATTAGAGCATGCCGGTATGGCACCGGGCTTTTTGATTGGTGGTGTACCCGGCAATTTCGGGGAAACAGCACGACTTGGCAAAACACCTTTCTTTGTCATTGAAGCCGATGAATATGACACCGCTTTTTTTGATAAACGATCAAAGTTTGTCCATTATCATCCACGTACATTAGTGGTAAACAATCTAGAGTTTGACCATGCTGATATTTTTGACGATTTAGCCGCGATCCAAAAACAATTCCATCACGTGATTCGTACCGTACCCTCGGAAGGTTTGATTATTTCACCGCCTGGGGAAGCGGCGATCGAGCAAACGATCGACATGGGCTGTTGGACACCACGCCAAACGATTGGAATCGAACAGGCCGACCTCCAAGCAACGATAAGCAAAGCAGATGGCAGTGAATTTAAAGTGCGTTACCAAGGTGAGCATCAGGCAGATGTGCGATGGTCAATGTTAGGTGAGCATAATGTGTGTAATGCGTTGGCTGCCATGGCAGCGGCACATCATGTTGGTGTCACGTTTGAACATGCCAGTGAAGCATTGGCTGAGTTTGAAGGGATTAAACGCCGGATGGAACTGGTGGGAGAGGTCGATAATATTAGGCTTTACGATGATTTTGCCCATCACCCTACCGCGATTAGCACTACCGTCAATGGCTTAAGGGCGAATATTGGTGAACGCCGATTGATAGCCATTTTAGAACCGCGATCCAATACAATGAAGATGGGCGTGCACAAGGACAGCCTTGGTGCATCGCTACAAGAAGCCGATCAAATACTGTTATTCGAACAGGGCGAAATGGATTGGTCACTGTCATCGATTGCAGAGCAGTTAGGTGAAAAAGCATCGGTTTATCAGTCCATTGATGATATTGTGAAGGTCGTCAGCCAACAAGCGCAATCTGGTGATGAAATCTTAGTGATGAGCAATGGTGGCTTTGGTGGTATTCATCAACGAATCTTAACGGCATTAACACAACGATGAAAACAGATGAAAAGCAAATTGCACTCGCATTAACAGGGGCTTCTGGCGCACTTTATAGTCAACGGCTATTAGAAATACTGTTAGCACAAGGCATTACTGTACATGTCATGGTGTCAGCAGCGGCCAGAATCTTATTTTCCGACGAGTTAGACTGGAAACTGCCAGCACGCGCCAGTGATGTACAAAAATTCTTAGTCGCCGAATACCAATGTGATCCTAATTTAATTCAAGTTTACGGCGAACAACAATGGAGCTCGCCATTGGCTAGTGGCTCGCACAAAGTGGGCACAATGATTGTCTGCCCATGCACCATGGGCACCCTGTCATCCATTGCCTGTGGCGGTAGTGATAATCTCATTAACCGTGCTGCCGATGTCATGATCAAAGAAAACCGTAAACTGATCATCGTCCCCCGAGAAGCCCCTTTTTCAACCATCCATTTAGAGAATATGCTCAAACTTGCCAGACTAGGCGTCTGTGTTCTACCGCCTAATCCCGGTTTTTATCATCGACCGACAACCTTGGCAGAGATTGTCGATTTCGTGGTGGCTAAAATACTAGATCAAGCCGGCATCGAGCATGACATTCAACCGCGTTGGGGTGAAGAATAAACACGCTATCTATTCAAAATGCCAATAGCTATAATCCATATTAAATATTATACGAAGACGAACTATGTCAGATATTGAAATCGCACAACAAGCTGAAATGGCTAACATCGTTGA
>Ga0228634_1000230_pt1 | contig 48587 bp, 42 predicted proteins | sample 42DmetaG_FD_190063 | JGI IMG/M metagenome (GOLD analysis project Ga0228634, IMG submission 190063) | Seawater microbial communities from Monterey Bay, California, United States - 42D | ecosystem: Environmental > Aquatic > Marine > Coastal | place: USA: California | collected 2016-09-27 | reverse complement strand
TAATTTAGTTTCAAAGTTTTGGATTGCAGATGTATATTCCAATGTGTCTAATGTGTCATCTCGTCCTCGAATTAATGATGCCTGTGTAGCTTCATCCATCACAAATGGAACCAAAATATCGCCTGCCGTAATTGTTTTTTTATCAAGTTCAATAGATATTTTTTCACCACTACTATTTTTTGCAAATTCTAATAGTTTGTCTCTTGTCTCATTAGAAACTACAGGAAGTGCGAGGCCGTTTTTTCTTGCATTGTCATAAAATATTCCAGCAAAACCTGTTCCTATACATGCCTCAATACCAAGTTGGCGCATACCCCAGACTGCATGCTCTCTGCTTGAACCACACCCAAAATTGTCGCCGACAACTAAAATTGTAGCTTGTTTCCAAGGAGCTTTATTTAAAATAAATTCTGGACGTTGTTGTCCGGAGTTGTCAAATCGTAAATCGGCAAAAGTTCCATCTGCTAATCCTTCACGGGTGATAGTAATCAGAAAGCGCTTTGGCATGATCACATCCGTATCAACATTTGCCAAAGGCAATGGGGCGACGATCCCTGTTATAGATTTATTCATATTCTTTTCTTTCATTTAAAATCACGGACGTCAACCAAATGGCCAGTTATTGCAGCAGCGGCTACCATTGCCGGTGACATCAGGTGTGTGCGCGCTCCACGACCTTGTCTTCCTTCAAAATTTCGGTTGGTTGATGAGGCAACTCGCTCTCCCTCCATCGCAATGTCGTCGTTCATAGCTAAACACATAGAGCAGCCTGCTTCTGGCCTCCATTCAAAACCGGAAGTTTCAAAAATGCTGCGAAGTCCTTCTGCTTCTGCCTTAATACGTGTCATCGCAGAACCAGGTACTACAATTGCCTCTACCCCCTTGGCCACTTGTCGGCCTTTTAATATTTTAGCAGCTTCTCGGAGATCTTCGATACGACTGTTTGTACAAGAGCCGATAAATGCCGTGTCGATTTTAATTGATTTAGCTGATTGCCCCTCGGTTAAGCCCATATATATTAATGATCGCTCTAATGCATCTTTTGCTTTTGGAGAAAAATAGTCCTGTGCAGAGGGTACATTCGCAGAAATTGATATTGATTGATCGGGGCTGGTTCCCCATGTTATCAAAGGTTCGATGTCGGATCCTGAAATTATGATTTCTTCATCAAATTGAGCACGAGGATCACTCGCCCAGTTTTCACCTTTGAATTCAAATTTACCACTATGTGAATGGCCTTTTAAAGCCTTTTCAGTGGTTTCATCTGCTCCGATCAAAGCTGCTCGTGCACCAAGTTCAACTGCCATATTACAAATCGTCATACGACCTGCCATATTAAGATTGCGAATGGCAGAACCAGCAAACTCCACAGCAAACCCATTAGCGCCACCTGCGCCAACCACTTGAACAACCTTCATGATAATGTCCTTGGCTGTTACTCCAAGTGTCGTGCCTCCATCTATATTAACACGCATGGTTTTCATGCGTTTGTAACGAAGCGTTTGGGTTGCTAAAACATGCTCTACTTCGGAGGTTCCAATGCCAAAACCTAACGCGCCAAATGCTCCGTATGTAGTTGTATGGCTATCTCCACAAGCGATCAACATACCTGGTACAACCAGCCCTTGCTCTGGAACAACAATATGCTCAATGCCTTGCCTAGGATCCCCTAGACCATAAAATGCAATCTCGTGAGTTGTACAATTTTTTTCAAGATTATCTATGAGCAACTTAGATTGCGCATCATGTGCTTCAACACTACGGGTGGCGTTTACGTGATCCACAACTGAAAGATGTGCTTCTGGCCTCCATACTTTTAATCCTTTGCTTTCTAATCCGGAGAAAGCCTGGGGACTTGTATATTCATTCATTATATGGAAATCGACGTAAATTAGCATATCGCCATCCGGTAGATCACAAATTTTATGTGCATCCACAAGTTTGTCATACAGGGTTCGTGTCATTGAGAAATTTCCTTCTTATGAATGGGATTCTGGGAAAAGAATTCTAACATGTGCGTTGTGATTTCTTGTGGTATTTCTTCAGCCATATAATGCGTTGAATCAAGTGCTTGACCTTTGACTTGATGTGCACGTTGTCGCCATAGATCAAGTGCGTTAAAACAACTTTCAATAACACCAAATTTCGCCCAAAGGGCCAAAATTGGCATCATAAGTTTTTTACCTTGGTCCGCATCATCATGCTCTATATCAATGCTCGCTGCTGCACGGTAATCTTCACAGCTCGAATGTATTGTGTTTGGATCCTTAAAAGAAGCTAGATACTCCGCTAATGCTTCGGGTGAAAATGGATTTTGACCGTGTGCTTGATTTAAACACTTTAACTTCCAAAACCCTTCTGGATCTGAAGAGATCATTTTTTCAGGCAATGGATTTGGTTGTGTTAGGAAAAACCAGTGCCAATATACTTGTGCAAAATTTGCACTAGTGCCAGCGTACATTTCGCGCGTTGGTGCAATATCCAATAATACCATGGCTTCGATACTATCGGGATGATCAAGGCCAAGTCGATGTGCAACCCTAGCTCCTCGATCATGAGCACCAACTAAAAACCTATTATGCCCCAAACGTGTCATCATGGCTATTATATCCTTTGCCATTGCTCGCTTAGAATAAGGATAATGCCTGGCGTCAGATTTTGGTTTTTCAGATGCGCCATACCCTCGCAAATCTGGGCAAATAACTTGATAAGAACTTGACAGAATTGGTGCCACAGCATGCCACATTGCTGATGTCTGAGGATAGCCATGAAGAAGAACAATTGGTTCAGCATTCTCAGGACCAGCACGGCGGATAAATAGATTTGCACCATCCCCTTCAATATATTCTTCAACAAAACCTTTAAACATTCCAAACTCCCAGGCGAAATTAAACTGCTTCTATTATCACAGATTTGATAGGAATGTTTAATCGTAATAACTGATCAGTATTTACGACTACTACTCTAGTCAAATTCTGTTACTGTATTATATTGTTACTACATTTCAATTGGGAGGAAATAATGAATATATTTTTAAAAGCTGCATGCGTCGCGGCAGTTGTAGCTGTTCCGTCTATAGCAACAGCAGCGTGCGATAGCGGTGAAGTAGTTATCAAGTTTAGTCACGTTACAAATACTGACAAACATCCAAAAGGTATTGCTGCTACTCTTTTAGAACAGCGAATTAATGATGAGATGAATGGTAAAGCTTGTATGGAAGTTTATCCAAATTCTACATTATACAATGATAATAAAGTTTTAGAAGCTTTACTACAAGGGGATGTTCAATTAGCAGCACCTTCTTTATCTAAGTTTGAAAAATTTACTAAACAGTTTCGAATTTTTGATTTACCATTCATGTTTAAAAATATTAACGCTGTTGATGCATTCCAAGCATCTGAAACAGGTCAAGCAATGCTAGACTCAATGCAGAATCGCGGCCTACAGGGGCTAGGTTACTGGCATAATGGAATGAAACAAATGTCTGCAAATGTTGCTTTAAATGCTCCTTCAGACGCAAATGGATTAAAATTCCGAGTAATGTCTTCAGATGTACTTGTAGCACAAATGGAAGCAATGGGAGCGAGTCCTCAAAAGATGGCTTTCTCTGAAGTTTATGGAGGATTGCAGCAAGGTGTTGTTGATGGCCAAGAAAATACCTGGTCAAACATTTATGGTAAGAAATTTTTTGAAGTCCAGAATGGTACAACAGAAACAGATCATGGTATTTTGGATTATTTAGTTGTTACCAATATTGATTGGTTGAATGGTTTAGATGCGGACATACGTGATCAGTTTCTAACGATATTTAATGAAGTAACTGAACTCAGAAATGCTGAGTCTTACGCAGTTAATCAAGCCAATAGACAAGCAATTATAGACGCTGGCGGTGAAGTGCGTACTCTGACACCAGAACAACGTCAATTATGGATCGATGCTATGAAACCTGTTTGGGCGAAGTTTGAGAGCGATGTTGGCGCTGAAAACATAGCTGCTGCTCAAAAAATCAACATGGAAAACTAAAATAATTGGCGCGTTGAGAAATCAACGCGCCTTTTTTATTAAATACAGAGAATTCAGGGGCTATAATGAAAGAAGAAAGTTCGTGGGTTGATCGTATTGAGGAAAACTTAATAGCTGTAATATTAGGCGCTATGGCCTTATTAACATTTGCTAATGTTGTTGCTCGGTATGTATTTAACTCTAATATTTTTTGGGCATTAGAATTAACAGTATTTTTATTTGCATGGCTGGTTTTATTGGGTGCTACTTATGCAGTAAAGAAAACTTCACACTTAGGTGTTGATGCTATCATTAATATGCTTGGCGCTAAAAGACGTAGAATATTGGCTCTGATGGTAGCATTTGTCTGCATTTTTTATGCATTCTTAATGCTTAAGGGGTCTTGGGATTATTGGGCTCCATACGCAAACATGCCTCCGACTGAAGGTCGTTGGTTTCCAACAGGATTTGATTTCACAGTCCGCGGTCTCGGGTGGTATGAAACACAAGATATTCCTGTACCGTTTTTCATGGGATGGCTTGAAGCCGTTTTCAATGATGGAATGGAATATGAAAAAATGCCCAAAGTCGTTCCATATTTTGTAATGCCTTTATCAATGGCATTGTTGCTTTTTCGATTTATTCAAGCTGGGATATCAGTTTGGAAAGGTAAAATTGATATGATGATTGTTAGCCATGAGGCTGAAGAAGATGTTGAAGAAGCTAACAAAGCTATGGCAGCAGAGGAGAAAAAATAATGGAACTTTTCTTACTTTTTGCAATGGTTATTTGTTTAATGTTAATTGGTGTACCAATCGCAGTTTCGCTAGGCTTTTCATCAATTGTTTTTCTATTAATTTTTTCAGATAGTTCATTAGCATCAGTTGCTCAAACTATATTTGAAGCATTTGAAGGTCATTCGACACTACTTGCTATACCATTTTTCATTTTAGCATCATCTTTTATGTCAACTGGTGGTGTGGCAAAAAGAATTATTAGGTTTTCAATTGCACTTGTGGGTCACTTGCGTGGTGGATTAGCAATCGCGGGCGTATTAGCTTGTATGATTTTTGCAGCATTATCGGGTTCTTCGCCAGCAACAGTGGTTGCAATTGGTACAATTGTTATCGCGGCTATGAGGCAGGTTGGTTACACCAAAGAATTTGCCGCAGGAGTAATTTGTAATGCAGGTACTTTGGGAATACTGATACCACCTTCAATTGTTATGGTTGTATATGCTGCAGCAGTAGAAGTGTCGGTTGGACGAATGTTTTTGGCAGGTGTGATCCCGGGTTTATTAGCAGGAACAATGTTGATGGTTGGTATATACGTAATGGCTCGAGTTAAAAATATGCCATCTGGTAATTGGTTAGGATGGCGTGAAATATATGAAAGCTTTAATGATGCTGCATGGGGTTTGCTTTTAATTGTAATAATTATGATTGGTATTTATGGCATTCCAGGCCTCACTGGGGCAATATTTACTCCAACAGAAGCAGCCGCTGTTGCATCTATTTACGCTTTTATTGTTTCGAGTTTTATTTATCGAGATATGGGGCCTTTAGCTACTGAAGAAGGTGAAGCACCCAAAAGTTTGTTTCGGAACCCACATGCGTTGATAACAGCATTTTGGCATGAAGATACCCGAAATACATTGTTTAACGCTGGAAAGCTTGTTGTTACCTTGATGTTTGTTATAGCAAATGCCTTGTTATTGAAGCATGTGATAACTGATGAACAATTACCTCAAAAAATTACATCTGTTATGATTTCATATGGCTTTGGCCCAATAATGTTTTTAATTATTGTAAATATTATCTTGCTGATTGGTGGTCAATTTATGGAACCATCTGGTCTATTAGTAATTGTAGCTCCATTAGTTTTTCCAATAGCAATGGAGTTAGGCATCGATCCAATTCACCTAGGTATAATTATGGTGGTAAATATGGAGATTGGGATGATTACGCCTCCTGTTGGATTGAATTTATTTGTAACAGCTGGCGTGGCAAATATGTCTATGATGGGAGTGGTCAGAGCCGCGTTGCCATTCTTGGCTATAATGTTTGTGTTCTTAATCCTGATTACGTACGTTCCATGGATATCTACAATCTTACCAAACTCTGTTATGGGTCCTGAAATAATAATGAAATAATTGTAATTTGTCTGATCAAAGTTGGTCTTTGTCAAAAGCTAACATTTGTAAATTATCATTGATATTAAATAAGTTTAGCACCTCAAGTTTTGCTTGGGGTGTTAATTTTCGAGCTATTGCAGGTGATTTATAATTACATTGTAACTAAAAAATTACTATAAATCTGCGAGATCTTGTAGGTGAGTATCTAGTGCCTTTGTGGCTAGTTGTAATTCAATTATATACAAAATTAATGCCAGACCAAACATTACTAAACCCGCTGTGAAGACAATTCCAAATGATGTAAAATTTTCTATATAAGCAAAATATATTGCAATGAGATTAGTAATAAATGCCATTGCAGCTAGAGTTGATGTAGCACGATTAAGAGTTAATCGCTTTCTTAAAACATCAATCTGTTTCAAATACCTGTTTGTTTCTTTGTCTTCCTTTGTCAATTTTCTAAACATTAGATCGTCGTGGATTTTTCTAATCAATGTAGCAAGTGTAGTATATCTGTTGCCAAATGATATCATCATTAAAGGTATTGCAGGAAATAAGGCTGCAGGAAGAAGGTATATGTTATCCATTTATTAATCCTAAACTAAGAAATGTTATTCTTAAGTTTGTTTGTCTGTTTAAGACTAAGTTATTACACTAAGTGATTGTCTAATTACAATTCTATAATCACTTTCTGTAGGATCTATTGCTAGATTGACTGAGTTTATTTTTGACGCGATAGTTATTCTAATTGCTAAGCAATATTATGGTTAAAGGAGGAAAATATTCAAAAGACTTTGAATCATATGACAGTGCCAAATCTTGGATATTTGGAGTTTCTTGACCTTGCTGCAAAACTCGGTTGTGTGGGTGTGGAGGTTCGTAACGATATCTTTCTTCCTTTGTTCGATGATATTAATCCTCTTGATGCTGGGCGTATTGCACTAGATAAAGGACTTCGTCTCGTAGGCCTAAGTCAGATCTATCCATTTAATGATTGGACAAACCAACGTGAAAATGAATTGAAGTCGTTAATTGAGATAGCCAAAGCTTCGGGCGCTGAAACGATTAACCTCATTCCAGATAATAGTGGAGTGCTCCTAAAAAAATATGAACGTAAAGACAATTTAGTTGCTTCGCTAAACTACATATTAGCGCTTCTTGAAGACGCTGATATTGTAGCTTTAGTTGAGCCGCTTGGATTTGAACGATCTTCACTGCGCTCTAAAACTGAACTTGTAGATATGATTAATTTAATTGATGGCAATGATTATTTGCAGATCGTTCATGATACATTCCATCATACCCTTGCAGGAGGAGGCCCAATTTATGCAAAAAAAACTGGGATTATACATATCTCTGGTGTCACAGATCCTAGTTTGTCATTTGGAAAAATGGAAGATGAGCACCGTGTTTTAGTTGATGAAAAGGATCGGCTTGGAAATATTGAACAAATTACCGCATTACTTGCTGCAGGATATTGTGGGCCAATTTCGTTTGAATGTTTTTCTCCTAAAATACATGCTCTCGTTGATCCATACATTGAGATTAAAAAATCATTTGATTACATTTTCTCCCAACTTGAAGTTTATGCCACTTAAGCAAATTGAAAAATATAAGTAAAAATTTAATCAAGAAAATTAAAATTTATCTAAATAACAAAACAAGGAATATTTCATGCGTTATGCTTCAATAACTCAAAGATTAGCGGACCTCGGTGGGGAGAAATGGGAGTTATATTCGCATGCAAAACAAATGGCTAAGGATGGGCATGATATAATTCATATGACAATTGGTGAGCCTGATGTAGCGACTTCAGTTGAATTGATTGAGTCGGCTGCACAAGCAATGGCTAAGGGAAGAACTAAATATTCAAATGGTCGTGGTGAGCCAGAGTTATTAAACGCGTTATCACAGCGCTACTCTAATACTGTAGGGCGAACAATTAATGAAGATCAGTTCGTGTGTTTTCCTGGAACGCAGACTGCTCTTTTTGCAGCATTGATGGCTCTTACAGAAGCTGGTGATGAAGTTTTAGTAGGAGACCCAATGTATGCAACATATGCTGGGTTAATTTCTGCAAGTGGTGCAGTTATGGTGCCCGTGCCTTTAGAGCAAGAAAAAGGTTTTGAGCTAACAGAAGATAATATTATCTCCAAAATAACTCCTCGCACTCGAGTGATTTTATTAAACAGTCCACATAATCCTACTGGTGCTGTTCTTTCGCATCAAAGGATGCAAGAAATTATCGATCTAGCAGAAAAACATGATTTATGGATTCTTTCTGACGAGGTTTACGATGAGATGTTATTTGATGGTGTTCAGTTTATTTCACCTCTGAGCTTTCCAAAAGCTGAAGAAAGAGTTGTGGTGGTATCGTCCATATCAAAATCGCATGCTGCTCCTGGTTTTCGCAGTGGATGGTCTGTTGGTTCAGTGGAATTCACAAAGCATCTTTTGCCACTTGCTGAAACAATGTTGTTTGGCAATCAACCCTTTATAGCTGATATGACTGCTAAAGCTCTATCGAAACCATCAAAGGTAGCAGCCGAGATGCGAAAGAAATATGCAGATAGAGCTCATCGTATTTATACATGTTTGAACGGTATTGCTGGCTTGCATATCAATCAACCTAAGGCTGGAATGTTTGTGTTAATAGATGTTTCAAGCACAGGTATGTCAGGTGAGACTTTTGCATTTGATTTGTTAGAAAAAGCTGGGGTTGCAGTTATGCCTGGATCATCGTTTGGCTCGGAGTTGGATAAATGGGTTCGAGTTGCCTTAACTGTCGAGGATGATGCTTTTGATACGGCTTGTCAGCGTATTGCCAAGTACTCATTAAGCAAAGTGTAATCATCATATTAGGTTTGAATATCATATGTATTCATGAATGAAAGATCCAAAAACTTGCCATATCTCAAAAAAAATGAAACAAATAAATATGACCCAGATTTTCCCATCATGGGCAGATGTTGCCCCCAATCTCATTGCGGTTGCTGCGGGACGAGAAGCAGCTGACCGAGTATTCCAAAACTGCAATCTTGTGAATGTCCAAACACGTGAAGTATTAAATGGTTGGCAGGTTGCTGTTGCAAAAGGACGTTTTGCATATATTGGGCCTAATGCGTCTCATTGTATTGGTGATGAAACTGATGTTTTTGATGTGGAAGGACGTTATCTTATACCTGGTTTATGCGACGGTCATATGCACATCGAGAGTGGCATGCTGACTCCAGCAGAATTTGCTGCAGCCGTTATACCTCATGGGACTACATCAATGTTTACTGACCCTCATGAGATTGCGAATGTGCTTGGGCTTGAAGGCGTAAGGATGATGCACGACGAAGCGCTTATGCAACCAGTGAATATATTCACTCAGATGCCATCATGTGCTCCATCTGCACCTGGATTAGAAACAACAGGATATGAAATAAGTGCTGATGACGTTGCCGAGGCTATGGAGTGGCCTGGAATTATAGGATTAGGAGAGATGATGAATTTTCCAGGCGTTATAAATGGTGATCAACAAATGCTGGCAGAGATGGCAGCAACTATGAATGCTGGAAAAACTGTAGGTGGGCATTACGCTTCGCCTGATAAAGGCCCTGCATTTTCTGCCTATGTTGCTGGTGGAGCTGCTGATGATCATGAGGGAACTGCTGAGGAGGATGCGTTAGCGAGAGTGCGTAATGGCATGCGTTCTATGATGAGATTAGGATCAGCATGGTATGATGTTGAAACTCAGATTACGGCCATCACTGAACGCGGTCTGGATCCGCGGAATTTTATTCTTTGCACCGACGATTGTATGGCAGAAACTCTTGTTAACGATGGGCATATGAATCGAGTTGTCCGCCACGCTATTGAATGTGGATGTGATCCTCTCATTGCATTACAGATGGCGACTATTAACACCGCCACCCATTTTGGACTTGAACGTGAGCTTGGAAGTATAACGCCAGGGCGACGTGCAGATATGATTATCACATCTGATTTAAAAACTTTACCAATTGAAAAGGTAATTTGTAGAGGTAAGACGATTGCAGAAAATGGTAATATCACTGTGGATTGCCCTCATTATAATTGGCCAAAAAGTTCACGTAATACTGTGAATTTAGGAAAAACATTGTTGAAAGAAGATTTTGATATTTCTGCGCCAAAAGATTCTAAAGTTGTTTCTGTAAAGGTAATTGGTGTTGTAGAAAACCAAGCACCTACAAATGCTTTAACTTTTGAATTGCCTGCCACTGATGGTCGTGTGCAGATCTCTGGGGATGTGTGCCACATTGCACTTGTTGAGCGCCATCGCGCTACAGGTCATGTTTCAAATGGGTTTGTTTCTGGATTCGGATATACTGGAGATATGGCAATTGCCTCAACTGTCGCACATGATAGTCACCATATAATAGTAGTCGGAACATCTCGCAAAGATATGGCGCTTGCAGCAAATCGGCTTGGGGAGGTTGGTGGTGGAGTTACCGTATTTAAAAATGGTCAAGAGCTTGCGCTTATTGAATTGCCTATAGCTGGATTAATGTCTGATCAACCTGCCATAAAAGTTGCTAACAATGCTTCAAATATGATAAAGGCCATGTCAGATTGTGGGTGCAATCTTAATAACGCCTTCATGCAACATTCCTTACTTGCTCTTGTGGTTATTCCTGAACTTCGTATTAGTGATTTAGGTCTCGTTGATGTCACTAAGTTTGAATTGACTAATGTTCTAGTCGATTAAATTTCAAAATTACAAATCCATGAAAACAACATAGCTGTTGATATGTTTAATTGAACCATAAGTGTTATATACTTTACTTATAATTTTGATGATACCAAGATGTATAAAAATAACATACATAAATTCTATCAATTTATATGGAGATAAGGTAGAAATGATCCCTAATTTTCAACAACGCTGCAGTTCATTAGTACAAACGCTCAAAGAAAATAACTTGGGAGCTGCCGCCTTTGTACCTGGACCGAATTTTTATTTCTTAACAGGTTTAAAATTTTCACTAATGGAACGCCCAACACTGATGGTCTTGAAAGATAATGGCGACATTTTAGCCATTATGCCAGAGCTTGAGAGAGAAATGTGGTCGGCAGCTATGCATGATGCAACGACTTTTTATTGGCAAGATTCAGATGGTTTTGATAAAGCTTTTGTCGAATTAGCTACGGAACTTGGTGCAACAACTATTGGAATAGAAGGCCAACGTATGCGAGCGTTTGAGTTAAATGCGCTTCAGGATGTATTTGGACCGGGCTCAATTAAAGACGCGCAAGCTATACTTGCTAAACCACGTTTGATAAAATCAGATTATGAAGTTTCATTGATTCAAGAAGCAATCAATATTTCAGAGATAAGTCTTTCTGAAACATTGGAAAGCGTTAGAATTGGTATGAGTGAAGCTACAATCAAAGCAATGTTAATGCAGCGAATGTTAGCCAATGGTGCAGACGGATTTGCTTTTGACATCATTGTTTTAACAGGCGGAAACGCTGCAAAACCCCATGGAATACCAGGAGAAACTCGATTAGTTGCAGGAGCCCCACTACTAATTGATTTTGGTGCATCTTATCAAGGATACAGTGCAGATATTACGAGGACAGTGTTTTGTGAAAGTATTAAAGATGAATATGCTGAAATATATGAAGCTGTTTTGTCTGCAAATATTGCAGGGCGTGATATGGCGGCACCCTCTGTGACCTGTCATGAGCTTGATCTTAAAGTATCTAATACATTGCACAATGCAGGTTTTGAAGAATTGACTGTGCATAAAACTGGTCATGGTCTTGGATTAGATATACATGAAGCACCCAATGTGATGCTCAACAATCATACATCATTAGAAACTGGGATGCTAATCACTATAGAACCTGGACTTTATCGCAGTAATGATATCGGTGTGCGCATTGAAGATGATGTTCTAATTACTGATGATGGCTGTAAATCTTTAACAAGTTTTGAACGTGAGCCACTTATTGTTGGAAAGTAGAATTAAAGCTAACCATATACTGTTTCTTAATCAACGCAGCTAAAAATATTATTGTCATAACCAAAACGATTGTCGGTGCTGGTGCGCTATCTAGGAAAAAGCTAATATATGTGCCAAACATCATCGAAAAAATACATATTACTGTAGACAGGCAAAGCATCATCGAAAACTTGCGCACCAAAAGAAAAGCGGTAGCTCCTGGTGCTATTACCAATCCTATTGCTAGAATGAGGCCTGCAGCAGATAGTATCGCAATAATAGTTAACGAAAGAGCTGTTAGCATTCCAAAATGTAGTAAATTAACTTTAAGTCCTGATGTGCGCGCCTGGATCGGATCGAAGCTATGAAGCAACCAATCTTTCCATTTGAGAATTAAAACTACACTCACTCCAAATGATATTATGCCTGTTGTCCAAAGTTCATACTGTTCGACACCAAGTATGTTGCCAAATAATATGTGATCGAGATGTGCATTTGTTTCAACAGACACATAAAGCACTATTCCCAAGCCAAACATTCCTGAAAAAACAACACCCATGACACTATCTTGTTTTACACGACAATTATTTGATAAATAGCCCGTTGCAAGAGAACATCCTATGCCAGCAATAAATGCGCCAAGGATCAGTGGCGCACCAATAATATAAGCAAAAACTATACCAGGCAAAACAGCATGGCTTATTGCATCGCCCATTAAGGCCCAGCCCTTCATTACTAAAAAACAAGATAATAATGCGCTCGGTATTGATACGATTAATGCAATTAGAAATGCATTTTGCATAAATTCAAATTGAAAAGGTAATATTAAGGTTTCGTAACTCATAATTTACGTTCATCTTTGAAATTTAAAATATTTTTAGATTTTGATCTTGTTGTAATTAGCCCGTATTTTGGTGCGAAAAAAAATGCCAATAAAAAAACTAAAGTTTGTAAACATACTATAATTCCACCAGTTGCTCCATTAAGAAAATAGCTAATATATGCACCAGTAAAAGATGTAATTGATCCTATAATAACTGAAGTAATAATTAGTCTTGGAAACCTATCACAAATTAGATATGCAGTTGCACCAGGTGTAATAACTAATGCAATTACTAAGAATGCGCCAACTGTCTGCATCGCTGCCACCACTGATGCAGATAATAATATAAAAAATATGGTCTTTAATAGTTTAGGACGTAAGCCAATAGTAAGTGCATGTGTTTCATCAAAAAAGATAATCATCAAATCTTTCCATTTAAATAACAAAACACTCATGGAAACAAAACCTATGATAGCTAGTTGAATTGTGTCTTCAGGTGTAATGGCAAGGATGTTTCCCATCGTGATAGTTTGGATTGATACTGACATGGGATTTATGGATATAATAAAAAGTCCTAAACCAAAAAATGATGTAAAAATAAGACCTATTATTACATCAATTTTTAATCCTGACCTTTCAGAGAGAAAAAGCATGGTTACAGCAGCAAGGCCACCTGAAATGAATGCTCCTAAAGCAAATGGAAGACCAAGGATGTATGCCCCAGCAACACCTGGTACAACAGAATGAGACAATGCATCGCCAATTAGTGACCAACCTTTTAACATTAAAAATGATGATAAAAATGCGCAAACACCACCAACAAGTGCAGATACCCACATAGCGGTTAACATAAAATTATATGAAAATGGTTCTAGTAGATAACTTATCATTTTTTTGGATCAGTGCGTTGTGTTTTATTGTCATATTGCACAAGTGGACGTTCATCATCAGAAAAGATTGTAATCGTTCGAGCATCCTCGTCGTCATGTAATTTGTCACTGCCTAATGTAAAGTGCCTCAATACACCTCCAAAGGTATCTTCAAGATTTTTTCTGGTAAAGGTCGTTTCCGTTGGCCCATGGCTAAGTACAGTACCTTTAACTAAGATTGTTCGATCACAAAACTCTGGAACAGATCCAAGATTATGTGTCGAAACCAACATCACTCGACCCTCATCACGTAATTCACGTAATAAATTTATGATTTGTTCTTCTGTTTTTACATCAACGCCAGTAAATGGTTCGTCTAATAAAATTACTTGGCCATCTTGAGCAAGTGATCGTGCTAGAAATACACGCTTGCGTTGACCGCCGGAAAGTTCTCCTATCTGACGGGTTCTTAATTCGTTCATATCTACACGTTTTAAAGCTTTGGTTACAGCATCATGATCGTTCTTTTTAGGTCGTCTTAAAAAGCCCATGTGGCCATAACGTCCCATCATTACGACATCTTCCACTAGTACTGGGAAAGTCCAATCTACCTCTTCTGATTGTGGTACGTATGAGACAAGATTTTCCCCCAATGCTTCATTAACATCCAAGCCGAGGATTTTGATACAACCTTTAGCCACAGGTACAAATCCCATTATAGCTTTGAAAAGAGTTGATTTCCCAGCGCCGTTTACACCTACCAATGCGGTAATTGTCCCACGAGGAATTTCAAAACTCGAATTCCATAAAGCAGTATGACCATTTCTATATGTTACAGATAAATTATCTGCTGAAATGCCAATACTATTCATTTTATTCCGGTTCGTATGCTTTTTATTTTCATACATAATATTTCCTTGGCGCATTAATTAGTTCATTATTTTATATTGCTATTATTGATTTCAATCAAAATGCACTCAAAATTTAATTAATATTTGAAGTTAACCCCTCTAAAATTCGTTGAGATGTAACTGTCAGTAAGTCTAGATATGTAGGAACTTCACCGTTGGTTTTGCTAAGGCTGTCAACATATAAAATACCTCCATATTTCGCACCTGTCTCCCTTGCTACTTGTTTTGCTGGAGCAGTATTCACAGTACTTTCACAAAATACAACATCGATATTATTCTCTCTAATTCCATCAATCACAGTGCGTATTTGCTTGGGTGTACCTACTTGGTCCGCATTCATTGGCCATAAATATAATTCTTTCATTTTGAAATCCTGTGCAAGATAACTAAATGCTCCTTCGCAGGTTACTAACCATCTTCGTTCCAATGGAATATCGTAAATAGCTTTACGAAGAGGTATTATAGTCGAGCGTAATTCATTTATATAATTTTTTGCGTTTGTTTTATAGATTTGAGCATTCTTAGGATCATGATCAACAAATGCATCACGTATATTATTAATATAAGTGATTGCATTATCTAACCCCATCCATGCATGTGGGTTTGGTTTGCCTTGATAATTGCCTGAGGAAATTGAGATTGGAGTTATTCCATCAGTTAGTATCACCGATGGAACATTTGTCATGTTTCCTAAAAACTGCTTAAACCAAAGTTCTAGATTCATACCGTTCCATAATATCAAATCTGCATTTGAACCCCTTACAATATCTTGGGGTGTAGGTTCATAACCGTGAATTTCTGCGCCTGGTTTGGTAATAGACACAACATCAGCCGCATCACCAGCAACATTTGCAGCCATATCTGCTAATACAGTAAATGTGGTTAAAACCTTCATACGCTCATTTGCAGATGCATTTGAGAAGGATGTCATTGTTGCGGTAGTAAAAAGTATGGCTTTTAATAGTCTTGATAACATTAATATTATTTTATCCATGGGTTATATTGATCAAGTAAATTATTTATTGAGAATGATTATCATTAGCAATAAATAGTTTCAAAATAAACAATTATTTTTACCAAATTTTATGTGTAAAAATATTGGTCGTTTTTCCTAAACTGTTCTTGGTTGTTCATTTGATTATATCGACTAATTATGAGGCTGATATTAATAGTTTAGAAATTTTCTTAACTTGATCATCTAGATTAATACTGGTTCCTTTACTCTCAATATTCAGTCGAACTAATGGCTCTGTATTAGATTTACGAAGATTAAAACGCCAGTCATCAATGATTAAGCTAAAACCATCCGTTTTATCTAATGTTTTTGCCTGAGATTGATAGTTTTCTAGTACTGAAGAAATAGAGTTGTCAGCATCTTTAACCTTGAAATTTATTTCTCCAGAACTTGGAAACGATGAAACGCGGTCTTTGACTAAGTCACCAAGAGATTGGTTTTTTATAGAAACCAGTTCTGCAACCAGTAGCCATGGTATCATACCGCTGTCACAATATGCAAAATCACGGAAATAATGATGAGCTGACATTTCGCCACCATAAACTGCTTCATGTTTTCGCATGGTTTGCTTGATAAATGCATGGCCTGTCTTTGATTGTTCTGCTTTTCCGCCTTTTTGAGATACAATATCTTGCGTGTTCCAAATCACCCTTGGATCATGAACAATTGTTGCGCCTTGTTCTTTTTCTAAAAAAATTGAGGCTAACAAACCAACTAAATACTCACCCGGTACAAATTTCCCTGTTTCGTCAAAGAAAAAACAACGGTCAAAGTCCCCATCAAAGGCGACACCAAAATCAGCACCAACATTTTTAACAATATCAGCTGTTTTATGATGATTTTCATGAAGGAGAGGATTAGGAATACCATTTGGAAAAGTGCTGTCCGGTGTGTGATCTACTCTTACAAATTCTATCTTTGGATTATTGGTGTTTAATTTTTTTTCGATTGCATCAAAAGTTGGACCTGCGGCACCGTTCCCAGAGTTTATTACAATCTTTAAAGGTTTGAGTTTATTCCTATTAACAAAGCTCAAGACTTTGGTTACATAATCTGATCTTGCTTGATTGCTATAATCCAAATGAGATCCCTTGTTATCAGTTTTGGCCCATTTTTCTGTTTCGGCTAAATTCTTTATTGCTTTGAAATCCTCATTATCATTCAAAGGTCTTGAGCCTGATTTAACAATTTTCATTCCATTGTAATTTATTGGATTATGCGAAGCTGTAACCACAATTCCCGCAGATGCAGAAAAATTGCTTACAGCCCAATACATTTCTTCTGTTCCAGCTAGACCGATATCTATCAAATTTGATCCTGCGTCCATTATGCCTTGTCCAACAGCCTTCGCAAAAGCAGGGCTTGTTTCCCTAGCGTCAAATCCTACCACTATGGATTTAGAATTGAAGTGTTGAGCAACAGAACGTCCAACGCGGTAAGCAATCGCTTCATTAATATTTATATCGATTTCACCACGGATATCATAAGCTTTAAAACAAGTTAGTTCTTCATACATTTCTGATTATATTCCTGAATAAATGGAAGTTAGAGAAAATCTTTGCTCGAAAATATAATTTTACCCTTCGACGATATAATCGTCCAGAACAAACGAAAAAATGTCATATAAAAAATTATTATGAAAATTTATTTTTTATCTTAAGCTGTGTTTTAAGAATTTTTAATTCAAATATTTGTTAAGGTATTATTATGAAGTACGATTCGGAAATTGATAAAGAAACTTGGGCTTTTATTGAGAAAACACAAAGCTTTTATAGTGATGAACTTTTATCATATTCTATTGAACATCAACGGTCAGAATATAACCAAATGTGCCGAGCATTTGATACTCACAAACAATATGAATTAACCATCACAACAGAAAAATGGGATACAATTCCTGTTCGAATATATGAACCTAAAAATTTAATGGGTACTCTAATATATTTTCATGGCGGGGGATTTGTTGTTGGTGATTTAGATAGTCATCATGATGTTTGTGCTGATTTGGCAGAAAGATCTCTATTACGTGTAGTTTCAGTTGCCTATAGTCTCGCACCAGAACACAAGCATCCAGCTCAATTTAATGATGCATATTATGCGGTACAAATTGCATCTAATACTTATTCAGGGCCACTGATTTTAGCTGGTGATAGTGCGGGTGGAAATCTTGCCGCAAGTGTCAGTCACAGTCTTCGTTCAACAGATATAAATTTATTAGGGCAAGTTTTAATATATCCATCTCTTGGTACAAATATGGATTCAAAATCTTTTAAAATTCATTCAAACGCACCTTTGCTGTCAACCAAGGATATGTTGTATTATAAAAAAATTAGATGCGAAAATGACGTGCCGGAAGATGATGCAACATTTGCGCCATTAAACGATGTGGATTTTTCAAACTTACCTCCTACTATAGTTTTTACAGCAGCATGTGATCCACTGGTAGATGACGGTGAAAACTATTGTGAAAAAATTACAAACGCAGGAGGTCTAGCTAAATGGATTAATGAAACTGGTTTAGTTCATGGATACCTTCGGGCTCGCTCAGAAGTAGCTCGCGCTAGCAATAGTTTTGAACGCATTGCTTTTTCTGCAGCTTCTCTTGCACAGAAAAAATGGCCTCATTAAACTAAATTACGTTTAATTTTGTTTTCATAATCTTTTGTAAATATTAGTATGTCATTCTCATATGCTTTAAGATTAGCGGAAATAAAAAAATGTGATTTGTTGGAATGCATTGCTGCGGTAACGTTTGTTCGCCACATTTTTCCCGTTCTGCCACCCGTTTTTTCCCACTCAGAATCAACTTTTGCACTGTTAGGATCGTCGGGATGAATTGCCCAATTTTCTTTCATCCATCCACCTGAAATTAGGCCATGATCTAAATCTTGGTTTTCTCCAAAATCACATGAAATTTTGGTTGTTGAAATTCCAGTTTCTTCATCTGTGAATTCTTCACGTGCATAAGATGCTGGGCGCAACTCCTTTGCTTTCCATGGTTCTGCTGCTTCCGGCTCTTCAAATGACACTTCTGAATTATTTGTAAACGGGCGTATAGGTAATTCTATATTGCCAGAAACAATATTCAATGTTGTCCTTTCAGGTGATGGCCATAATGTTGGCCAATAGCTATTAGAGATAGCCACACGTAATCTGTGACCCTCTGGAATTCGATATGCTATTTGATCTAGATCTAGTGAAACACTAAAAATTTTATTATTTACAATCTTGCTTGGATTTTCGTGACTAATACGATGTGTTAAGTTTAAATATTGATAGGTAATTAATGCGGATGTTCCATCTGGTCGGATATCGCATATGCGTACAATAAGCTGTCCTTGCTCTTTGTCGCAACTTAGACGTAAATTTACGCGTGGGCTGCCAACTATATCCATACTTTCGCTTAATTCATCTCCATCAAAACAAGCGGAACGAGCATCATCATGACTTTGATTGTCAGGAAGCTCATCTCCAAATGCAAAAGGGAAATACTCACCTGCTTTGCTCCCACAATTCTGTGAAGAAGATATGGAGACATTAAATGGAATTGGCTTCACCTCAAGTGAGCCACCCTGTGATAAATATAGAATTTCTTTGCTTATGGATGCACTTGGCCATTCTTTTTCAGCAATCCAACGCCCTGGACGAGCATTCACCCAACGTTTTGGTGAAACGCTATCCATTAAATACGCTCGGTAATCAAAATCTTTATCGACACCTGTATCAATATCTTTTAGCCAATGATCCCACCATCGTTTTGCTTCTTGCAGAAAACCAATTGCAGGAGATGGACCAGCATAATGAGGGTATTTATGTATCCAAGGGCCAACAATGCCTTTAACGGGTGAAGAAAGGTTTTTAACTAGATGGTTAGTTGTATTTCTATATCCGTCATGCCAGCCACTAATTGATAAAACTGCAGCCTTTATTGCTGAATAATCTTCGCAAACGGACCCATATTTCCAATATTCATCGCGATGTTGGTGATTAAGCCACCTTGAGAGGTCTAATTCTAAGTTTTCTAATCTGGTCATCCACATTTCTCGCCAGTCGTTGCCAACTATTTCAGGATCAGGTGGCCGAGAAGAATATGAAAGCATATTAGTTGACCATCCAAAATTTTCTCCAAGCAAACATCCTCCCTTATAATGGATGTCATCGGCGTATCGATCTACTGTAGAGCAGAGAGAAATTACTGCTTTTAGTGCTTTTGGTGCTAATGCTGCGACTTGAAGTGCATTAAATCCACCCCATGAAATACCCATCATTCCAACATTACCATTGCACCAAGGTTGACTTGCAGCCCATTCAATTACTTCAAGTGCATCTTGGTGCTCTTGGGGAGTATACTCATCAGCCATGAGACCATCACTGTCGCCATTTCCTCGCATATCTGTGCGAATACACACATATCCATGACCAGCAAACCAAGGGTGAGTATATTGATCGCGCACTATTGTGCCATCACGTTTTCGATAAGGTAAATGTTCAAGAATCACTGGAAATTGATTATTTTCAATGTCTTCAGGCATCCACACTCTTGCCGAAAGGCGACACCCATCAGACATAATAATTGGCATATTTGCGTGTTCAATTATTTTATGGGGGAACTTAGATACATATTTCATGAGCACATTCCTTTTTACCCATGCTAATATTTTACAGAAAAAAGTCGAGTATTATAAAACTATTTGCAGGTCGCAAATAAACTAGTTCTAATATTATTTTTATGACAATAAATAATTATGAATAATAGTTCTTCCCCTTTAAGTACCCTTGGTATCTTATGTGCATTAGCTGCATCTTTTGCATTCACACTGAATGATGTTGGTATAAAGTTTTTGAGTGGGGATTATCCATTACACCAAATTGTCCTAGTCCGCGCTTTTGTAGCAATATTTATTACCTTGATGATTATTATTCCATTTGAGGGTGGATATCATTTACTTCGTACCAAACAACTTAAATTACACTTATTAAGGGGTGCATTTGTTGTCAGTGCAAATATACTTTTTTTTCTTGGTCTTGCAGAAATTCCATTATCTGAAGCTACAGCAATTTTTTTCGTATCTCCGTTGATAATTACATTATTCTCTGTAATTTTTCTTTCAGAAAAAGTTGGGCCTTGGCGTTGGTTTGCAGTAATTATGGGTCTTGTTGGTGCAGTGGTTATGTTGCGTCCAACTCTTAATAGTTTCCAATTAGCTGGCTTATTTCCGGTAGGAGCAGCTTTTTGTTATGCTAGTTTACATATATTGACTCGTAAAATGGGTAGAGCTGAAAAGGCTTCAACTATGTCATTTTACTTACAATTTACCTTTATTATTGTTTCCATCACTATGGGGCTTGCCTTTGGTGATGGAAAATATGCAGATCAAGACAGTTCGGCGCTTGAATTCTTATTGCGACCTTGGGTTTGGCCTAACCAATTTGATTTAATAATAATGGCATGTATCGGTGTTGCGAGTGCGGTAGGCGGTTATACAATTAGTCAGGCATACCGATTAAGTGAAGCAGCTATAATTGCACCAATTGAATATGTAGCTCTCATTTTAGCAGTTTTCTGGGGAGTTTCTATTTTCAACGAGTGGCCAGATGGAATTGCATGGACAGGAATAGCTTTAATTTTATGTAGTGGCATATTGATGTTGTGGAGAGAGTCAATTGCCAAAAAAGTTACTAAAAAGAGTGGGCCATTACGAGTACACAGATAAAAAAAGGCAGCTATAAAAATAGCCGCCTTTTTAATTAATGATTTAGGTAAAAGTTACGCTTTCCACCAACGCTCAGCAAATTTACCGCCATCAGATGACCAGTTACCTGCAACATTATCACCATGTGCAATTGATTTGCTAACTGCGTGAATGTGGTTTGCAAACATTGGCACAATAGCGCCACCGTCATCAGCGATAAGTCGTTGTGTTTCTTCATACATTGATCGACGTTTATCAACATCCAACTCAGCACGTGCCTCTTTAACAATGCTGTTGAATTTAACAGCATCTGGTGTTGTGCGCCAGTCGGTATCGTTCCATTCTGTATCATCCACATATGCTGATGAATACATCCAGTCTTCTGTTGGACGTCCACCCCAGTAGCATGTGCACCAGCCTTTTTTGTTCCAAACATTTGACCAATAACCATCTGATGGTTCACGTACAACTTCGATATCAATTCCGACTTCTTTTGCTGATGCTGCAACTAATTGTGCTGCATCTACTGCACCTGCGAATGCTGCGTCGGAAGCTGAAAGTTGAATTGTACCACTATGTCCAGAAGCTTTATAGTGCTTCATAGCTAACTCTGGGTTGAATTCACGTTGAGGTAAATTAGAGGCATGGAATGGGTTTGCAGTAGAGATCGGATGATCATTCCCAAGTGATCCATGTCCAAGTAAAATCTTATCAACCAACTCTTGGCGCTTGATTGAGTGTTTTAGAGCTAGGCGTAGATCACGATTATCAAATGGTTCTGAAGTGACACGCATTGGCATTGTATAATGTAATGTGCCAGCTATTTCTAGAATCTCCAATGTTGGTACGCGTGCTAGTAATGCAACAGTTTTAGGGTCAACACGGTCGATTGCATCAACATCACCATTCATCACAGCACTTTGACGAGCAGCAGTGTCAAGAAGTGAAATCATTTCAACTTCATCAAAATGTGCGGCACCTTCTTTCCAGTAGTTTGCATTTCTTTTGAATGTAGCACGAACTCCTGGCTCAAAGTCTTGTAAAACATACCCACCAGTACCTATGCCAGATTGTGGATCAATTTTGCCATCTACAGATGGTTTGATTAACAAATGATAATCACTGACAATATAAGGGAAACCTGCGTTTGGTGCATTTAATTCCATTATTACGCGGTTTGGACCATCAGCTTTGATGGAAGTAACTGCAGTTAAAAGTCCTCGTGCAGCTGATTTACTATCTTCGTTTCGGTGATAATCAAATGTGGCAACAACATCTTCTGATGTTAAGGTTTTACCATTATGGAATTCAACACCTTGGCGGAGATTGAATATCCAAGTTTTTGCGTCTGATGACTCGTAGCTTTCAGCTAATTCAGGGCGTAACTGGCCATCACTACCAATTTCCATTAAGTGGTTGCCAAATGTCATACCAGTATTGGTCATCATTGAATTTTCAAATGTGCCTGAATCCAGTGAGTCTGTTGTGGAGCCATGTCCTACACCATAGCGCATCATGCCACCTTTTTTAGGGGCTGCCGCCATAGCTTTGTCAGCCATTGATAGAGCTGATGGTAAGACAACACCTGCAGCTAATGCTGACATTACAAATTGGCGACGATCAATTTGACCGGTCGTTAGTTTAAATTTTTGTAATGATATAAATTGTTTCTTCATATTTTTTCCTCCTTATTTTTAGCACCCAATTCTTTCTTATAATTGTTTATTTAGAATCGTTACTTGAATTACTGTTGCATAGTTATTGTTGATTTACAAAGTTAACATTTTTCATGTTACTCAATTTTTTGATGAAGTTGCGTTGTAATTCCAATTATGAAAATTTATCTTTACAAGATGCAAGTCACTAGCTTTAATCGTATAAATGATGCGAATAATCTTCGCGTTTAAGGGAGGATATACTTTTGCATCCAATTTTGGGTACCATTATTCAACGCCTATTATTAGGAATTGTTACTCTATTTTTTGTATCACTTATAATTTTTAGCTCTGTTGAATTTTTACCAGGTGATTTCACACAAGCAATTCTTGGTCAAGCCGCAACAGAAGATACAGTAGCTGCCTTTAGAGCAGAACTCGGCTTGGATAAGCCTGCATATATACGCTATTTTGACTGGATTGGTGCGGTGGCTCAAGGTGATCTTGGTTATTCATTTTCTGGTAGAAGTGCATCTGGGATCGACCGATCAAGAGCAGTTGTAGATTTGGTTGCACCTCGTTTGGGTAATACACTGTTCCTTGCTGGAATGGCTGCTATAGTTTCTGTGCCTTTAGCTTTAGTTCTTGGAATTACAGCGGCTCTTTACAGAAACTCATTTTATGACCGCTCGGTAAATGCGGTAACATTGACAACAATTTCGTTCCCAGAGTTTTTTCTAGCATATTTATTAATATTGTTTTTAGCATCGCTTTGGCCAGTATTTCCCTCATTGGCAAACGTAAATGCTGAGACTGAATTAATAGACCGAATATATAAATGTGTATTACCAGCGTTAACCTTAACACTTGTAATTGTTGCGCATATGATGCGAATGACGCGAGCAGCAATTATCAACTTATTAGCCAGTCCATATATTGAAATGTCACAATTAAAAGGATTGTCAAAAGCAAAGGTCATTATGCGTCATGCACTTCCTAATGCTTGGGCACCTATTGCGACCGTTATTGCATTTAACCTCGCATACTTAGTTGTTGGAGTTGTTGTTGTCGAAGTTGTTTTTGTTTACCCAGGTATAGGCCAATTAATGGTGGACGCAGTTACAACTCGTGACATACCAGTTGTTCAAGCCTGTGCTTTAATTTTTGCAACAACTTATATTCTACTTAATTTGACTGCTGATATCATCGGTATTGTCACTAATCCAAGATTGTTGCACCCAAGATGACAGATAAGCCACAAGCTTACTCTGCTGCAGCAGAAGTAGGTCAAATTCGAGAACGCCGTACATGGGTGCAAATCGCCAAAATTGAACTTAAGAAGGCGCCTTATTCAGCTTGGTTTGGGTTAATTGTAATTGCAATATACTTATTTGTAGCAATTTTTGCACCGCTGCTTGCTCCACATGGTGAAGCTGAAATATTCCCAGCCTCATTTGCACCTTGGGGTGGCGATTTTGTATTTGGAACTGATCAAATTGGGAGAGATATATTTTCTCGTTTAATTTATGGGGCTCGTAATACAATTGGAATAGCCCTTGCAACAACATTACTCTCATTTGCAATTGGTGGATCACTTGGGTTGATCGCAGCTATTTCTGGTGGTTGGTTAGATCAGCTTTTAAGTCGCTTTGTTGATGTTTTGATGGCTATCCCGGGCTTAATTTTTGCACTTATGCTTCTAACTATTTTTGGGTCAAGTATATTATCCTTAATTATGATTATTGCAGTTTTAGATAGTACACGTGTGTTTAGGCTTACACGCTCAGTTTCAGTGAGTGTGGTTGTGATGGACTACGTTGAGGCGGCAAAGCTTCGTGGTGAGAAATTAGGATGGATAATGAGGCGAGAAATATTACCAAATATCATGCCTCCATTGATTGCTGAATTTGGACTGCGCTTTAGCTTTGTTTTTCTAACAATTGCTGCTTTGAGTTTTCTGGGGCTTGGTATTCAGCCACCAACTGCAGATTGGGGCTCGATGGTTCGTGATAACGCATCCATGATACAATTTGCCAAATATGACCTTACAGCTGCGTTAACGCCAATGATACCTGCAGGAGCAATTGCACTTTTAACAGTTGCGGTGAATTTTGTTGTTGATTGGTTTTTGCATATAACAAGTGGTTTAAATGATGAGCACTAAACGTGGTAAAAAAGGTGACATCCTACTTGAAATGAAAGACATCAGAATTGATGGTTTTTCTGATGAGCGGTGGCACAAAATCATTAAAGGTATTGATCTCACTTTACATCGCGGTGAAGTTATGGGTTTGATTGGTGAGTCTGGTGCGGGTAAATCTACATTAGGATTAGCCAGCATGGGTTTTACAAAGCCTGGATGTAAAATTACATCTGGTTCTGTAATCTTTGATGGGCAAGAATTAGTAACAGCGAGTGAAGATGAAAAAAGAGCTCTTTGGGGTACTCGAATTGCATATGTTGCACAATCAGCAGCTGCTTCATTTAACCCTGCACACCGATTATTAAATCAAACAGTTGAAGCAAGTCTTAATCAGAATTTACAGCCGCGTGATTTAGCCGAAGCAGATGCCCGAGACTTATATAAGCAATTACAATTGCCTGATCCTGAAAATATTGGAAATCGATATCCCCACCAAGTTTCTGGAGGGCAATTACAACGCATGATGACTGCTATGGCGATGTCACCACGCCCTGATTTAATTATCTTTGATGAACCGACAACAGCTCTTGATGTTACAACTCAAGTAGAAGTGTTGGTTGCTATGCGATCTATAGTGGAAAAGTTTAACACTGCAGCACTATACATCACTCATGATTTAGCTGTTGTAGCTCAAATGGCTGACGTAATTAAAGTATTGCGTTATGGTAAAGAGGTGGAAGAGGCTGATACCCGAAAGATGCTTAAATCTCCAAAGGAAGAATATACTAAGTCACTTTGGTCAGTTCGTGCTCTAGAAAAAGCTGAAGCACCAAGTGAAGATATTGTATTATCCATTAACAATGTGGACGCTGCTTATAATGGATCATTGAAGGTATTACATGATGTGAATATTAAAATTCCTCGTGGTCGTACTGTTGCTGTTGTTGGGGAGAGTGGTTCGGGAAAATCGACGACTGCCAGAGTAATTACAGGATTGTTGCCACCTATGACTGGTTCTGTCCAATTTAATGGAGAAGCTCTTCCAACAGAACTTAAAGATCGAAGCAAAGATCAGCTGCAACGTATCCAAATGATATACCAAAGTGCAGATACAGCAATGAATCCAAGGCAAACAATTGCTGAAATTATTGGAAGACCTCTAGAGTTTTATCATGACCTTACTGGATTGCAAAAGCAGGAAAGAATCCTTGAGTTGTTAAAAATGATAGAACTTGATGAAAGCTTTTATGATCGTTTGCCAAGTGAATTATCTGGAGGTCAAAAACAGCGAGTTTGTATTGCACGCGCTCTAGCGGCTGATCCTGAAATTATCATATGTGATGAAGTTACCTCTGCTCTGGATCAAATTGTTCAAGAAGGAATTTTAAAACTTCTTTTGAATTTACAAAAAGATTACAACATAACATATCTTTTCATAACGCATGATATTGCTGTTGTTAATGCGATTTCAGACGAAATAGTTGTGATGTATCAAGGTGCTGTAATTGAACAGGGTATGAAGAGTGAAATCATGTCGCCACCACATCCAGAATATACTCAACTTTTGCTTAATTCTGTCCCTGAAATGGATCCTGATTGGTTAACCAAATTAGTCAAATCTAGATGAGTTTTGAATTTATTAGCTAATTGTAAATAACACAAAAAACATCCTATCAATTATGTTTAATTAGATACTTTTTTATGGCTATCATAACTAGAACCAAGTTCATTACGTAAAAAATCACCAAAATGTAATGGCTCAAAGTTTGGATCACCCGTTCCCCTTAAAGGTTTAATAATTGTATTAACATGTGGATCAAAAAAGAATGGAATTGAATATCTTTCTTTTCCTGATCGGTTTATGACTCTGTGCGGTGTAGACTTTAGAAAGCCATTCGATAAACGATTGAGCATATCACCAATATTAACAACAAATGTACCCTCAATTTTGGGGACGTCGATCCAATTCCCAAGAGGTGTTTGAACTTGTAGGCCGCCAATTCCGTCTTGTGCAAGAAGTGTAAGCGCCCCAAAATCCGTGTGTGGGGCAGAACCATACAGATCATTTGGGCTTAATACCGGGCTTGGTGGATAATGTAGTAATCTAAGCCATATAGTTGGCAATTTAAAAGCTGGTAAGAGTTCATCTGGGCTGGCACTACAAGCTTGTGCCGCAATGCTTATAAGGCTTTGCCCTAAAGCACTCATTTGTTCCGTGTATGTATTTAGTGTTTCACGAAAACCTAAAATTTTTGGCCATTGATTAGGGCCTGAAAGATATTCATCAGATTTATTTTCGCTTTCACGCATCATCATAAAGCTGCTTGATTGATTTGGTTTTTTGACTTCTGCAAGCTTTGAATTAACGTCAGTTGATGTGTTAATAGGGATGTATCCACGATGGTTTTTATCAAGTGATATAGTTTGTTTTTCGGCTTCATTTAGTTTGTGAAAATTTATTGATGCTTCAAATGTTGCATCAATAAGTGTTTGGGGTATTCCATGGTTCTTTATATATGCAAAACCAGCGGTGGAATAAGCATTCGCAAATTTTCTGACAATATTATCATGGGGTTCTGAAAGGTCTATTATTGTAATTTTAGTGAAATCAGACATTTTAGATACATTAAATGGCTTAAAAACCTTTAATCCTTAAATTTTTTATTAAAAGCTAATTTAGGAATTTTTTAAAATCAATAGATCTATGCAGATGAACTATTCGAATTATCCCTAAGTTTTTTGAATTGTAAGAATAGAATTGGAAGCATGAGCACAATACCCATAGCCATCGTTACTAAACCTGGTGCAATAAAAAAGAATGAGACAATTGCCACCCACCAACGTTCCCAATTTTTTAGTGAAGTAACAAAGTACCCAGAGAATGCAACTCCAAGAGATGCTATTCCTAACATGGCTCCAACGAGTGTTACTGTGAATAGCCACCAAGTGAAACCATCTGCAACAAGTAACAGTGCTGGTGAATAAACAAAAACAAAAGGTACAAGTGCTTTAGCAATTCCAAGTCTAAAAGCGGTGTTGCCTGTTTTAAATGGATTTGAGCCAGCAATTCCTGCTGCAGCATATGCTGCCAGAGCCACAGGGGGTGTTATATCTGCTAAAACACCATAATAAAAAACAAAGAAATGAGCCACAATTGGTTCTACATTTAGAACCGCTAATGCTGGCGCAGCAACTGCAACTAAAATTATATATGTTGCCGTTGTAGGAATTCCGGCACCCATAATAATACAAGAAATTGCTATTAATATTAAAGATGTAAACAACGCCCATTGGGCCACAGTAAAATAACCTAATAATGGAAGGGAGCTAAAAAATGTACCAATATCTGTTGCTGTTTGAACAACGACATAGCCCAATCTAAAGCCTACGCCAGTCAAGGTTACTACACCTACGACTATTCCTACTGTTGCTGCAGCTGCACCAACTGCTAATGTATTTTTTGCACCAACTGCCAGACTCTCCCATAGGTCCTTCAGAGAAAGCCTGTGATTGGGATTAAGGAATCCGACTACAACACATGCGATGATGCCATAAACTGCTGCAAAATCAGGCGTTTTTCCTGATAGGATCATGTAAATTAAGATGAGCAGAGGAATAAGACTAAGCCAATGATCTTTTAAGACTATTCCAAGCTTTGGTAATTCTTCGGATCGCAGACCACGTAGCCCTAATTTTTTGGCTTCTAAATGTACCATAATAAAGATACCAAAATAGTGTAATAAAGCAGGAAAAAGTGCTGCAGCAAGTACGTCACGCAAGGGGATCTCTAAATATTCAACCATTATAAAAGCTGCAGCACCCAAAATTGGAGGTGTAATCTGACCTCCAGTGGAAGATGTCGCTTCAACAGCACCTGAAAAATGTGCAGGGTAACCCACACGTTTCATAGCAGGTATAGTAAGTGCGCCTGTGGTAACAGTATTTGCAATTGAGGAGCCTGAAATTGTTCCCATGAAAGCACTTGAAAAAATTGCAACTTTAGCTGGCCCACCAGAATAACGACCAGCAATAACCATCGCCATATCGATAAATAGTTGGCCTAGGCCAATCCGAGTAGCTAAAACACCAAATAAAATGAAAAGAAAAACATATTGAGCCATTACTCCGATGGCAATTCCATAAATGCCTTGGTTCGTCATGTATAAATGATTAACAATACCTAGCCAGGACGATCCACCATGCTTCAATGCACCAGGCATTAATGGCCCAAAATATGCAAATCCAATAAAAATTAAACCAATGATTGGAAGTGTTGGACCAACACTGCGTCTTGCTGCTTCGAGTGTCAAAATGAGTAAAGCTGATCCCATGAAAACATCAAACTGCGATGGGTTTCCAACACGTTGAGCCAAGGCTGAAGCGGGTAATAGTGGTAAGTACATCGCAGCTGTAATAGCTAAAAAAGAAAAAATAATATCAATTAAAGGAACTCCATCAAATCGATACCAAGCTTTGGTATATAATTTATCATTAGTTCTGCGTGCTCCAAATAATAAGAATACTAACCCTAGTACGAATGATAAATGGATACCTCGATGTACTAATTCGCGAACTAAGCCAAAGCCTGATGCATAAAAGTGATAAACAGACATTAAAACCAATATCAAACTGATTAAAAATCCGAGAGTTTTTCCAGTTTGACGAAATGCTGTTTCTGGATCGAATTTACGTTCAATTTCAATGAGCTGTTCTGGTGTAAGCTCAGGGGTTTTGTCTGTGGGCATAATTTATTCCATTAAAGAAAAATATGGCCTCAGGCGCTAATGCGCCTAAGGCCTAATTAATTTTTTATTATTTATTTGATTAACCCAACTTCACGGTAAAAGCGTTCTGCGCCAGCGTGTAAAGGAACTCCTACACCAGCTAAAGCTGTATCTGGAGTAATAGTTTTGCCTTTGGCGTGGCCCACATCTAATAGTTTACGTGACTCTTTGTTCCATAATGCTTTTGTAATATTGTAGATTAACTCTTCATCTTCTGATGCTGAAGTAAACCATTGAGCGCCAACTGACACTGTCATAGTTGCTGCTACGCCTTCATATGTTCCAGCTGGAATATCAGAAGAAGCAAAGAAGCCATACTTGTCAGTCAAGGCACTTGCGCCCGCACCATCGATAGGTACAAGTTTAATGTCAGCTGCAGACGCTAATTCAACTAGAGAACCAGTTGGGTATCCGGCAACTACAAAAAATGCATCAATTTTACCATTGCGCAATGCTTCAGCTGCTGCACCACCTTTAAGAGCTTCTGCTGTGACGTCATCTGAAGACAAACCATTTGCTTCGAGAATTAAATTAGCATCAACATATGTACCAGAACCTGGCTCATCTAATGAAACCCGCTTACCAGCTAGGTCTGCAACAGAATTTATGCCACTATCTGCTAAAGCAACGAGGTGGATATGTTCTTCAAATAGTGCTGCAATTGTTCTTAGATCGGTAGCAGGTTTGCTTCCTTCCATTGTACCTGTTCCTGTGTAAGCCCAATAAGCAACGTCAGATTGTGCAAAGCCAGAATTCCGTAAGCCTGAAATTATTGCGTTAACGTTATCTACAGAACCACGAGAAGAAACAGCAGAAGCTATTAATCCATCAACACCGCAAGATCCACCTTTACCACACTCTCGTGAGCCTGGTGGTTTAGAAATTGCATTTGCGATCACACCACCAACAGGGTAATAGGTATAGGCAGTCCCGCCAGTTCCTATTGTAAAGAAGTTTATATCTTGGGCAGATGCATTACCTGCAAGACCAAGTGCCATTACAGCACTCATGGCAGCTGTTTTAAAAAATTTAATCATTTTTTTCCCTTTTTGTTTTGTGTTCTTTAAAAATATAGATGTTTTAGGCCATAGAATTTTAATAAATAATCTAACCCAATCTATATTATAGAAAGATCATGGAATACTAATTCAAATCAAATATCAATAAGGAATGTTCGTTTTTTTTCGCTTAAGATGAATAAATATGCTGCAATAAATTCCTTAAACTATGTTGTTTAGCTTAAAGCCATAGGATAAATTTATATAAAAAAATTTAAGTCTAACTTATATTAAACTTATTAAAATTGAGAGAATGATGACTGAAAATAAACGCATTTTAATCTACGGTGACTCCAATAGTTGGGGGTATTTGGATGATGGAAATGGTGAACGGTTTCAATATCGCTGGCCAATTGAAATGGCAAATTACTTATCTAACATATTTTCTGTTGATTTAATTGAAGAGTGTCTTCCAGCGCGAACAACAAATCTTTCTGACCCTGTATTAGGATCTTCATTTAATGGTGAGTTAACACTTGAAGCAATTTTATTATCACACCAACCGATAGATCATGTCTTGATCATGCTCGGAACAAATGACCTAAAAGCACGGTTTAATAGAAACATAAATGATATAGTGAATGCAATAATAGGGCTTGCAAAAATTACTAGATCTACTCCTGCTGGTCGAGGAGGGTGGTTTTCTGATGATGCACCTGATGTTAGTATAATCTGTCCATTGGTAATTGGTAAAAAAGCTAATGATCCATCCTGGGATAGAGCCGACGAATGGACTGGTGCATATGAAAAATCGCTTTTACTTGCATACAATTTGCAAAAGGCTTGTAATTTAGCAGGTATAAATATGATTGATGGAAATGAATTTGGTAGTTCATCTGAACATGATCCTATTCACTGGGATCAGAAAAATCATCAACGTTTTGGACAAAAATTGGCCAAGGCTATTCAACCTTTACTCCTTGACTAGTGCGAATAATTAAAGCGTTAATAAATCAGGCGGAAATTAAAGTCCGTATTAAATATATTTTGGGAGGAACGAAAAGTGAAAAAACTGATAAGTATGCTTGCCTTGAGTACAGTAATTGCATTGCCGGCTTTTGCAGATGATCACAAAGCGAAGGTTGGGATGATCACTACATTATCTGGTGGGGGATCTGGATTGGGAATTGATGTAAGAGATGGTTTCTTATTGGCGCTTAAAGGCAATGATAATATTGAAGTGGTCATAGAAGATGATCAACGTAAGCCAGATATAGCAGTGCAATTGGCGGATAAAATGATTCAATCTGAAAAGGTTGATATCTTAACTGGAATTATATGGTCTAATTTGGCTATGGCAGTTGTACCAGCGGCAGTAAATCAAGGAAAAATTTATCTTTCCCCAAATGCAGGCCCTTCAGCTTTAGCTGGGGCTGGATGTCATGAGAATTATTTTAACGTAGCTTGGCAGAATGATAATTTGCATGAAGCAGCTGGTGGATATGCAAACTCTGAAGGTTATAAAAATTCATTCATTATGGCTCCAAACTATCCTGCAGGTAAAGATGCTCTAACAGGCTATAAGCGCTTTTATGAGGGAGAATTGGCCGGAGAAATTTATACAAAACTAGGGCAAAAAGATTATGCTGCAGAAATAGCCCAAATCCGTGCATCAGGAGCAGATTCTGTATTTTTCTTCCTGCCAGGTGGAATGGGTATTGGATTCATGAAGCAATTTGCACAATCAGGTATTGATCTTCCTGTTGTTGGCCCTGCATTTTCATTCGATCAAGGTATCCTTCAAGCTGTTGGCGCAGCAGCAATGGGTGTTAAAAATACATCACAGTGGTCAAAGGATTTAACAAATGATGCAAACGTAAAATTTGTTGCGGACTTCCAAGCAGAGTATGGAAGATTGCCATCATTATATGCCTCTCAAGGTTACGATACAGCAAATCTTCTTGCATCGGCATTAGACTCAGCTGGAATAAATGATCAAGATGCATTTCGAAAGGCACTGAAAAAAGCTGATTTTGCATCTACACGTGGTGATTTTAGCTTTGATACAAATAATCATCCTATCCAGGATATTTATGTTCGTGAAGTCATCAAAGAAGGCGATGTTTTCACAAATAAAATAGTAGCTACTGGATTGAAAAGCCGATCAAACGCTTATGTTGATAAATGTAAAATGTAATTGAAATCAAGTGGGCTATTTTAGCCCACTTGATCTACTGGATTTTTCTCTATGAGCATCAGCTTATTTTTAGAACAAGTCTTAAACGGACTTCAGTTTGGTGTGATGTTATTTTTGATGTCCGCTGGATTGACGCTGGTTTTTGGCGTTATGGGATTGATTAATCTTGCGCATGGTTCTTTATATATGATTGGCGCTTTTTCTGCGGCAGCAATTGCATCATGGACTGGATCTTTTTGGTTGGGTTTGGTTGCAAGCCTAACCGCAGCAGCCATAGCTGGTGTAATTGTGGAAATTGTTATTATCAGAAGGTTATACAGGCGCGACCATTTGGACCAAGTATTGGCGACCTTTGCATTGATTTTGCTTTTCTCTGAAGCAATGCGTTGGATTTTTGGTGCGTTTCCATTATATCTGGATGTTCCAGATATTTTGTCAGGCACTCTTAATTTACCCTTAGGAATAGAATACTCTAAATACCGCATGATGATCATTGTGGTTGGAATTCTTATCGCAATTGGATTATTTGCACTGATTAGTAAAACCAGATTAGGAGTTCGTATCAGAGCAGGTGAAAGTGATCGTGAAATGATTGCAGCTCTTGGTGTTGATATTTCTAGATTATATACTTTGGTATTCGCATTAGGTGCCGCATTAGCTGGTCTTGCTGGAGCAATGGTTGGAGCAATACAGTCAGTTGAAGTCGGTATGGGTGAGCCTGTGCTCATATTGGCATTTGTTGTAATTGTGATTGGTGGTATTGGATCTATCAAAGGCGCATTAATTGGCGCTATTTTGGTTGGACTTACTGATACTTTGGGACGTTTTCTATTGCCATCATTTTTTAAGATTTTCCTAAACCCGTCTTCAGCTACTGATATTGGTTCAGCATTAGCATCAATGATGATTTATATTCTTATGGCAGCAGTATTAATTTGGAAGCCATCTGGTTTATTTGGGAATAATGCAAAATGATCAAAGAGCATTACTTAAATATAACCTTTGTTGTACTCCTTCTTTGTGTTCCTTTTTTTGGACTTATCTTGGATGAACCTTACTACATCACTCTTGCCACTAAAGTAGTGATTTTGGCAATTGCTGGTGCAGGATTAAACTTAGTGTTGGGTTATGGAGGATTTGTTTCTTTTGGGCATGCTGCTTTTTTTGGTATTGGGGGATATGTTTCGGGTATATTAGCTAGCCATGCGCTAAATTATTATCCAATTATTGAATGGCCTTTTATTATAGAAGGTACAACTCAGATGCTTATTATTTTACCACTAGCAATGCTAGCCTCTGGAGGATTTGCGTTATTGATAGGAATGTTATGTCTGCGTACTAGCGGAGTTTATTTTATAATGATCACATTGGCATTTGCACAAATGGTATACTATTTTGCAATTAGTTGGCCTGCATATGGGGGTGAAGATGGATTATCAGTTTACTTGAGAAATAATTTCCCAGGCTTGAATACAATGAATGGCTTAAGTTTTTTTAGTATTTGTTTTGTATTATTAATAATTGTTCTTTTTTTTAGTTCTCGGATAGTAAACTCCAATTTTGGGCTCGCATTGCAATCAGCAAAACAAAACCCTGAAAGAGTTGCGGCAGTTGGAATAGAACCAATTAAAGTTCAGTTAATCGCTTTTGTAATCTCTGGAGCAATTACTGGCCTTGCTGGTGCTCTTTATACAGACCTTAATCGTTTTGTTAGTCCTTCGGTATTAAGTTGGCATACATCTGGCGAGATAATGGTTTTTGTAATCCTAGGCGGTACAGCAAGATTATTTGGGCCATTAGTTGGTGCAGCGTTATTTATTATTCTTGAACAATTCCTTGGCGGAGTAACGGAAAATTGGCAGTTCTGGTTAGGGTTTATTTTAATAATTGTAGTTTTATTTGCAAAAGGTGGAATTATTGGGATGATTGCTAAGGAGAGATATAGTGGCTAGCCCAATTCTTTCTATTCAAAAGTTATCTAAAAAATTTGGTGCAGTTATTGCAAATGAAGATGTATCAATTGATTTATATCAAGGGGAAATACATGGACTTATTGGACCCAATGGCGCTGGAAAATCAACCTTAATAAAGCAAATTTCGGGTGAAATTAGTCAAGACAGTGGAAAAATAATTCTTGAAGAAAATGAAATTTCAAATCATCCAGTATTTGAACGAGCTAAGATGGGGTTGGCGCGTAGTTTTCAAGTTTCTTCCGTAATCCCAAACTTTACAGTTTTAGAAAACGTAATATTGGCAATTCAGGGAAATCTTGGGCAGACTTTTAAATTTTGGAAACCAGTATCCAAAAACCAAGAATTGATTAATGCGGCACAGGTTTATTTGGATCAAGTTGATATGAAGACGCGTATGTCTGTTCTTGCATCAGAACTGAGTCATGGTGAAAGGCGAAAATTAGAAATTTCGATGGCGTTGGCTTTGGAGCCAAAAGTATTTTTACTTGATGAGCCAATGGCTGGATTGGGTGCAGCAGGCTCAAAAGTGATGACGAAACAATTAGCAAAATTAAAGAATAGGGCGCCAATATTACTTATCGAACATGACATGGATGCTATCTTTGCATTAGCGGATCGCATTTCAGTGCTGGTGTATGGTCGAATTATTGCGAGTGGCACTGTAGATGAAATTCGAAGTAATGCAGATGTGCGAGAAGCTTACCTCGGGAGTGATGACCAATGAGCGTACTTTTAAATGTTGAAGGTTTGAAGGCATGGTACGGAAATACTCAAGTTTTGTTTGATGTAAGTTTGACTGTTGAAGAGGGACAAGTGATTTCACTTATGGGCAGGAACGGCATGGGTAAGTCGACCACTATTTCTTCAATACTTGGAATGATGAACCATATAGAGGGAAAAATTGAGTTTGCTGGAACCTCTATAATGTCAATTCCATCGCACAATATCGCTCAACAAGGTATAGGCCTAGTTCCTGAAGGTCGTCGTGTTTTTCCAAATTTAAGTGTTCTTGAAAACTTAACGGCTGCTTCAACTATTGGGCCTTGGGAGTTGAAACAAGTATATAATTTATTTCCTAAATTAGAAGAACGATCAAAACAATCTGCTTCAACTCTTTCAGGTGGGGAGCAACAAATGTTAGTTATTGCTCGTGCCTTGATGACTAATCCTAAATTATTAATTTTAGATGAAGCTACAGAAGGTTTAGCTCCTGTTGTTCGCCAAGAAATTTGGGAAGCAATTCACAAATTAAAAGCCGAGGGTATCTCAATTCTAATTGTAGATAAAACGTTGAAAGAGCTATTAGCGTTATCAGATAATTGTTTTATCTTAGAGCGAGGTGAAACTATTTGGAATGGTTTGCCAAGTAATCTTACAAGTAATATTGCTGATAAATATTTGGGTGTTTAGATTATTTAGTAATATCTGATTTATGAGTCTTTAAATATTTACATAATCACCAGCTAATCCTTACTGGCGACATAGCCCAAACCATAGTTGCTTCTTTTGCAGCTCTATTTCGAAACCGATGTGCTATCATTGATGGATAAGAAAAACTATCACCTTTACGCAATACAATTGTTTCATCGCCTAATTTTAGTTCTACTTCTCCTGATAATACAATTGCATGTTGTTCACCTTCAAAAACATATCCTTCTTGTGGAATAGGTGGTTCTCCTGCCCCTGGTGGGAAGTGTGACATTATAAGATAACATTGACCCGATAAGGTACTAGAAAGGAGTTCATCTCTAAATCCAAGCTCAGCCTCTGACCTAGTATACATACCTGACAATGGCCGGCGGTTTTTTGACCTAACTACATGGGCTATTTCTAAAGGTCCAACTCCTAATTTATCAGGAAAGAACCAGTTTTTGTCTATATTTAAGGCTGTACTAATTTCTAAAATTAAGAGTTCTGATATTCGAGCCGTTCCTCTTTCTATACGGCTGAGGTAGGCGGTAGAACAGCTTAATTTTGCGCTAAGATTATTGAGTGTTAAGCCGCGTGCTTTTCGAACTTCTCGTATTTCACTACCAAGGCGAATTTGTTCATAATTAATCATATGATATATGCTAAAAGAAACTTTCTTGACTTTCCACCTAAATATCAATTTAGTTGAATTTAGTTATTAAATTCAACTAATAGGATATAAAATTTAATCATGAGATTTGATTTAATTGCAAATTTTAGCCCTGGAGAAACAAAGCCATGGCCGCGAGTATTAGAAATGATAAAGGAGCAATGTTCTTTAGCTGAGCAGGCTGGATTTACAACTGCATGGTTTACTGAACATCACTTTGCACATAATGGCTACATGAATGCACCGCCAAATCCAATACAAATGGCAACTCATATTGCAGCTCATTGTCAAAAGTTACGAGTAGGGACAGCGCCAATAGTTTTGCCAGATTGGCATCCTATCCGTGTGGCTGAAGATGTTGCAATGTTGGATAATATGACATTAGGGAGAGTAGATTTTGGCGTTGCTAAAGGTATAAATGAACGTTCTACTATACAATTTAATCGTGATGCTGATCGCAGAGATAATAATAAAGTTATGCGGCTTTACCAAGAAAATTTAGAGATTATTTTAAAGGCTTGGACTAATGAAGTTTTTACTCATAAGGGTGAATTCTGGGAATTCCCCGTGCCAGGTTGGCAAGAAAAAAACCGATTTTTCGAACCTTTAGATCCTAAATATCACGATGAAAGTGGAGAATATAAAGCTATGTATATTCATCCACGTCCTTACACAGAAAAACATCCTCCAGTGTGGCTTATGTCTAATGCACCACCAACATTTAAACTTGCCGGTGAAAAAGGTTGGGGTGTTATCTCTATGTCTGCAGGGCCTAAGGCTACTCTGGCTTGCTGGGAAACTTATCGTGCTGCACTTTCCAAGAGCTCAAATAGAGAAGTCGAATTAGGTGAAGGTGTGGGTGTATGTACTGCATTTTATGTTGGTGAAACAATGCAAGAAGCCATTGACACTATTCGGCCTGCTATTAATGCATACTATGAATTTCTTGGTGGATCTCGACCTGCAGGCGAATGGACAAAACGAGGCTATTTAGACATTGGTGAGGAAATGACACCTGTAGATGATGCAATGGACTGGTTTGATTTTTTGAATAAGCGGGGAATTATTGTGGTGGGAGATGCAGAATATGTTGCAGATAGATTTTCTGAAAAGCAAGAAACTATTGGTTTAGATCATTTAATGCTTATGCAGCAATATACTGGTGTGCCTTATGAAAAAATTCTTGCTAGTTGGAACCGTTTATTTGAAAAAGTGGTGCCACGCTTTGGAACTCAGTCTCTAGCTCAAAAACGGGAGGTGATTAATGCTTAAAGTATGGGGGCGGCCATATTCTTCAAATGTCATACCAGTTATTTGGACAGTAAATGAATTGGGGCTGAAATATGACTTAATGCTGGCAGGTGGGAGTTTTGGCAAGTTAGACACAGATCAATATGCAGAAATTAACCCTAATCGTATGATTCCAGCCATTCAAGATGGTGAATTTGCTCTATGGGAAAGCCTATCTATTATTCGATATTTATCTGAAGAGTATGGAAAAGGGACACTACTACCATCTGATCCTCAATCAAAAGCAATTGCAGATCAATGGATGGAATGGTCGGCAAGTAAGGCATTTGGTCCTGTTATATATTTGTTCTTCGCAACTGTGCGAACCAAACCAGCAGAGCGAGATGAAGCAAAGATTTCAAAATTAAGAGATGAAGCACATGAAGCGTTAATTATTCTTGATAAACATTTGTCAAATCAGACTTATGTTTGTGGCAATGAGTTCACAATGGGTGATATCCCGCTGGGATGTGTTGCTTATCGGTATTTCAATATAAATGTTAAACGACCAAAACTTCCTAATGTTGAGGCTTGGTATCAAAGATTGTCAGAAAGACCTGCTTACCGAAAACATGTAATGAGGCATTTTGGAGAAAATCCTGAACAATGGGCCGCACTTGAAAAAGCTTCGGCTTCTGAGGGTAAAATATGACAAATTATCTAAAAGCTCATGAAGGGAATACGTCCAGTTGGTTTGATGCTCAATACAATTTACGTGCTGGGCGACCTGATTATGAAGAAACTGTTATCCCAAACTGGATAAAAGATAGCAAGAAAGCTCGAGAAAATTTGAATTGCACTTTAGATGTGCGTTATGCAGATGGCGATAACCAAAAACTGGACGTATTTCTATGTGGTGACAAGAAGGCACCGACTTTAATTTGGATCCATGGTGGTTATTGGCAGCGTGGCGATAAGTCGATTTACAGTTTTTTGGCATCACCATTTGTCGAAGCTGGTGTCAATGTAATCATAGTAGGATATGATCTTTGCCCAAATGTAAGTATGACCCGGATATCGGAAGAGCTTCGAGAAGCAGTGAGCTTTATTTGGAATAATGGAAAAATACTTGGTATAAATCGTGATAAAATATGTGTTATGGGCCATTCTGCAGGAGGTCATTTGACACAAATGATGATGGCAACTGACTGGCCGGCTCGGGACTCAGCATTTCCATTAGATATTATCAAAGCTGGCATTCCTGTCTCACCACTTAGTTATTTGGAGCCAGTTCGTTTAACTTTGGCTCTTAACGCAAACCTACAAATGGATGCTAAAGAAGCTAACCTTGAAAGTCCGATGACAAATCATCCTCCACTGACTAATGCACCTCAGTTAGTTGTTGTGGGTGGTGCTGAAACAGATGAGTTTCACCGCCAATCAGAAATGTATGTTAACAGTTTTAGAACTCAGCAAAGAATGATAGATATGTATGTTGTTCCAGATGTTGATCATTTTGACGAATTAAATGTGCTTGCTGATCAAGAAAGTACATTTTTTAAAAAGGTATGTGCCATGATTGGTGTGGAAAGGATAGATAAATGACAGAGCTAACACGGAAATTGGTTGATGCAGTTGGAAATGCATTTAATGCAAATGATATTGATGCGGTAATGCAATATTTTGCTCCTAATGCAATATTTGATCATGCTGTTGGTGCAGATGAACACGGTGTTAGATTTGAAGGAGCAGATGTGATACGTACTGTTTTTTCAGGTTTATTTGAAAAAGTTGAAAATGTACATTGGGAAACTTTGGCATGTGGTATTGTGGGTAACAAGGCTTATTGTGAATACCGCCGAACTGCAAAACATAAAGATGGTAGCAGTGAAGGATATTTAAGTGTTGATATCTTAACATTCAAAGATGGCTTGATTGTGCATAAAGACACTTATTATAAACAAAGAAATTTGTAATCGAATGTTGTATTATTGGCAACTTTAAGCAAAAATATAAGCTACTAATTTGAAAGAAAATTAATGGCTAGGGTTATTGTTGCAGGTGCAGGTATAAATGGAGTTTCAAGTGCTATATGGTTGCAACGGGCAGGGCATGAAGTTGTTTTAATTGACCGCGAAGGGCCTGCTTCTGGAACATCATATGGTAATGCCGGTGTCTTAGCAGCAGGATCTATTATTCCAATTACAACTCCTGGTTTATTGGCTAAAATTCCAAAAATGCTTTTGGCACCAAATGCTCCACTTTTTGTAAGATGGAAATATTTACCAAAAGCTTTCCCTTTTTTGACAAAGTATCTGTCCTATGCAAATTCAAATCATGTAAAGCTTTATGCCAAGGTAATGTCAAAATTACTTTATGACTCAGTTGAACAGCATCGTGCATTAGCAAAAGGCACAGGCGCAGAAAAGTATATTTCAAATGATGATTATTATTTTGGTTACGAAACTAAAGCTGCTTTTGATGCAGACGCCTTTGCTTGGGACGTGCGTAAACAAAACGGAATTTCGTTTGAAGTTCTTAATAAGAATGAATTTGAATCACTTGATAATATTTACAAAAATAAATTTGAGGTAATAGTTGCTAACAAAAATCATGGCAAAATAAGTGATCCAGGCGCTTATATAAAGAAATTAGCACAGCATTTTGAAGACAATGGTGGAATTTTTATTAAGTCGAATGTCACAGACTTAATTGAAAAAGGAAAAAGTCTAATTGGTTTAAAAACGGATGGTGAAGATGTTTTTGCAGATCATGTTATTTTTACTTTAGGGCCGTGGTCTGGTGATATTGCAAAGAAACTTGGTTTATCTATTCCATTCGAAAGTGAACGTGGATATCACATTGAGTTAGTCAATCCATCTATCATGCCAAAAGCGCCCATTATGGTAGCATCTGGTAAATTTGTTGTAACACCCATGGATGGGCGCATTCGGTTGGCTGGAGTCGTTGAGTTTGGCGGCTTGAATGCAGTAGCCAGCAAAGCCCCTATTGATCTATTAAAATCTAATGCTGCAAAGTTATTCCCAGAAATAAAATATGAGCGAGTAGATGAATGGTTAGGCCACCGCCCAACCACGGCCAATAGTTTACCTTTAATTGGTCGAGTGAATAAATATAATAATGTTCTAACTGGCTTTGGGCATCAGCATGTTGGCTTGACAGGAGGCGCAAAAACTGGCCGTATACTTGCAAGTCTTGTTGATCAACTAAATCCAAATATCGATTTGAGCGAGTTTGATCCAAATCGATATACGCAATAATGACTTGGGATATTACAAAAGGGAGGAATAAATTAATGAAGAAATATACAAAAATAATGACTGCAACAGTTGCAGGTGTTTTGGCTGCAGGAACTGCAATAGCTGAGGATTGGGATATGCCTATGGCTTACTCAGCAAGTAACTTTCATTCAGAAATGGGCGTAGTTTTTGCTGATAAAGTGCGTGATTATACTGGTGGTGACATAAACATAACAGTGCATCCAGGTGGATCATTATTCAAAGGTGGCGAGATCAAGCGAGCAGTCCAAACGGGCCAGGCTCCAATTGGTGAACGCTTCATGTCTGCACATGCTAACGAAGCGCCACTTTTGGGTTGGGATAATCTTCCTTTCTTAGCGACAACTTATGAAGCGAACGATATGCTATGGGCAGCGGCTAAAGATAAAGTTAATTCTCAATTATCTGATTTAAATCTTGTGGCACTATATACTTGCCCTTGGCCAGGACAGGGCTTTTACTTTAACAAGGCTGTTAACTCCTCTGCTGATACACAAGGTATTAAATTCCGTTCATATAACTCTGCGACAGCTACATTTGCAGAAGAGTTAGGTATGGTTCCAGTACAAGTTGAAGCAGCAGAATTATCACAAGCATTAGCCACAGGCGTTGCAGAAAGCTTCATTTCATCAGGTTCAACTGGATACGATCGTAAAGTTTGGGAATCTTTATCTCATTACTACAAAGTAAATGCGTGGTTGCCACGTAATTACGTCATTATAAACAAAGGTGTATGGGAAGGCTTAGGAGCCGATACTAAAGCTTCTGTACAAAAAGCTGCTGATGAAACAGGTGCTGCATGTTCTGCTAAATCTGCTGAATTGGCAAACTGGTACTTTGAGCAGTTATCTGCAAATGGCATGTCTGTTGAAGACGCCAGCTCTGACTTCTTAGCTGAGCTAGAAGCAATTGGCGCTAAAATGACAGTTGATTGGTTGGCTGCAGCAGGAGCTGATGGTCAAGCAATTATTGATAACTATAAAGCAAATGCTAACTAAAAACTAATTTAAGGCCCTGTCATTTGATAGGGCCTATTTATTTGGGACACTAAGATATGCGTGATTGGCAACCCATTTTGGGTCTTCCTCTTTGGTTTTGGTTATTTGTTGCACCAAGTTTGTTTGCTCTATTTTGTCTCTATAATAGAGATATTGCACGGCGGATTGTTACACCTGTATGGCGTATTTTAGATCCAATCTATAAAATCTCTGGTGTAATTGCAGCAAGTTTTTTGGCAATTATACTTTGTTTAATTGTTGGGCAAATGATTTCTAGGTGGACGGGAACAGTATTTCCGGGCGGCACAGAATTTGCAGGGTATGCAATGGCGTGCACATCATTTTTTGCGTTGGCTTATACGTTAAACCATGGTGCCCATATACGGGTTTCCATTTTTCTAAATATGAATGATTTTTTGCGCTATTGGTTAGATGCATTCGCGATGCTGCTCTCCGCAATAACAGCTACATATTTTGCACGCTATGCGGTTAAAACAAATTTCTTTTCTGAGATGCTAAATGATAGAACTCAAGGGCTAGATCAAGTTCCTGAGTGGGTTCTGACATTGGTTGCTACATTTGGTACATGGCCTTGGAATTGGTCCGAATTATGGGCAAAAACTAGTTCAGAAATGGTTTATACACCTGTTTGGTTGCCTCAAATTGCAATGTCTATTGGAACAATACTCTTGGCGATTGCTGTGTGGGATAACCTATATCGACTGTTAATAAACAAAGTTACTAGTATTCAAAGTGAGACAGTCGAATGACCGAACTCTATGCAATATTCATTTTTCTTTTTGTTTTATTCTTACTACTTGGAAGTTCTGTCTGGGTTGGTTTGGCCCTCATGGGCGTGGCTTGGGTAGGCATGGAGTTATTCACATCTCGTCCTGCTGGTGATGCTATGATTACAACCATTTGGACAGGTGCAAGTAGTTGGACGTTAACTGCACTTCCTTTGTTTATTTGGATGGGTGAGATATTATTTAGAACCCGTTTATCACAAGACCTTTTCCGCGGGCTTGCACCGTGGTTGCGTTTCTTACCAGGTGGATTATTACACACAAATATTGCTGGGTGCACAATTTTTGCTGCTGTTTCAGGATCCTCTGCAGCCACTTTGAATATGGTTGGTAAAATGTCGATCCCAGAGCTACGCTCACGGGGTTACCCTGAACATATGATTATTGGTACATTGGCAGGTGCTGCTACGTTGGGCTTAATGATACCACCATCTCTTACCCTGATTGTTTATGGTGTATCGATAAACGAAAGTATTACTAAACTCTTTATGGCGGGCATATTCCCTGGTCTGGTTTTATCAGGCTTGTTTATGGCCTATATAGTCTTCTGGCATTTTACGACAAAAGGTCCACGCCCAACTCCAGAACCTACAATGTCCTTTGGGCATATGATGAAAGAAAGTATGTTTTTGTTGCCTGTAATGGGATTGGTTTTTGTAGTTATTGGTTCAATGTACACAGGCTACGCAACTGCAACAGAGGCTGCTGCAGTTGGTGTAGTTGGTGCACTTACTCTATCCGCATTCCAAGGGTCATTAAACTGGAAAACATTCTCAACGAGTTTGATGGGTGCCACTCGGACATCTGCAATGATTGCATTGATCCTGATGGGAGCAGCATTTTTATCTCTCTCAATGGGATTCACTGGATTGCCACGTGCAATGGCGGAACTTATCGAAGGCTATAATTTATCACCTATTGCATTGATAGCCGTGTTGACAGTGTTTTACTTGATTTTGGGCATGTTTATGGATGGGTTATCATCAGTTGTCCTTACCATGGCTATTGTAGAGCCTATGATCCGCGCAGCAGGCATTGATGTGATTTGGTTTGGTATATTCCTTGTTGTGGTTATTGAAACAGCACAAGTTACACCTCCTATTGGTTTTAACCTGTTCGTTCTTCAAGGCATGACGAAACATGAGATTGGTTATATAGCAAAAACTGCTATTCCAATGGTCGGTCTGATGTTGTTGATGGTTGTCATCTTAGTAATTTTCCCAGAGCTTGCAACTTGGTTACCTGAAAATATCCGATCTCGAAATTAACAATAAAGTAGTCATTTGAATCGTATTACTCTCCTACAACTTGACACTCACTTCCCACGAATTCCAGGAGATGTTGGTTCAGTAGATACATTCAAGTGTGAGCTGGAAATTATACGTGTACCAAATGCTACTGTAGAACAGGTTATTAATGCAAATCCTAATCAAATTGATTTGGATCCTTTTTTTGATGCTATAGACAAAGCAACAGGAGATTTAGTTGCAACTTCTTGTGGGTTTCTTTCTCCATTTCAAGATGAATTAGACGCGGTATGCAATGTACCTTTCATAGCTTCATCACTTGTCCAATTAGAGTATTTAAAAAATATTCATACAGCTCCTGAGTTGCAAATAATTACCTTTGATGCCTCTAAGCTTGGTGCTGCACATTTACCAAAGGGATGTGAAGATTATGTAGGGTCTATTTATGGACTAAATTTTAATTCACATCTTAGGAATGTAATTGAAAACAATATTGAGCACTTGGATCCTGAAATAGCTGCAACAGAAGTTTGTGCTGTTGTTGAGAAAAATAATAATAAATTAGTTAAAAGCATTTTATTGGAATGTACAAATTTACCACCATATAAATCAGAAATTCGAAGAATATCTAATGTGCCAATATATGATATCCTGACTGCCATTGAGAATAAACTTCCAAATTCTGTGCATAAATATTTTTTATAAGGAAAATTGAAATGACTAATAATGATTTTGCATCGGCGCAATCTACAAGTTTTGAAAAGATTCCAATAATTGATATTTCAGACATTCATACTGAGACTGGCTTCGAAAAGATTGCAACTGAGTTAGTTCATGTCGCAAGATCAATAGGTTTTTTTTATATAAAAGGCCATGGTATATCACCTGAATTAATTTCCAGTGCTTTTAATGCTTCAAAAAGATTTTTTGAACTTCCTTCAGATATAAAATCATCTGTTGAGGTAGATATCAATCAGCGTGGATGGATGGGTCAAGGTATGGCACAATTAGAAGGTTCAAAAACACATGATGCAAAAGAAGTATTTTTTTGGGGTTGGGACGTTGGGGCTGATGATCCTGATGTTGTCTCAGGCGTTCCAATGGTATTCCCAAATCAATGGCCAGATCAAGTTGCTCCGTTCTTAAGGACCGATATCCTACCTTATTATCATTCTGTCATTGTTTTGAGTAGGTCTATTCTAAGTGCATTGGCTTATGGTCTAGGAAATTCTAAGGATTTTTTTAATATTGCTTACCAAAAACCATTGGGTAGAGGACAATTAGTTTATTATCCTCCAATGGAGGATAAAGATTTAGATGAGCAAAGATTTGGTGCTTCGCCTCATACAGATTTTGGAGTTTTGACTATCTTACTTCAAGATATGCAGGGCGGTCTTCAAGTTTTGAATAAAGATAATATTTGGATTGAGGCTCCACCCATAGAAAATAGTTTTGTTTGCAACATTGGTGATTTATTAGAGCGTTGGACAAATGGAGATTTGATATCTACTAAACATCGTGTGATAAATCGTAATAAAAATGCGCGATATTCCATTCCAATATTTTGTGATCCATCCAGTCAAACTATTATAAATCCTAGTGACTTCTCTCAGAGACCAAATAAATTTGAAAAAATTACAGCGGGAGAACATATACTAAATCGTAATAGAAGAAATTTTAAACAATATAAAAAATAGAATATTATGTTCTAAAAATTATTTTTAATCTAACTTTACTGAAATAATGGACAAGGCTTTATAAATGGCATAGCTCAAATTTATGTCAAAATTTACAAAACCAGTTTTTCTAAATCGAGAAACCCAACCAAGCATGTTAACTTTGGTGCTTTTGGCTAGTATTTCAGCCCTAGCAATGAATAGCTTTTTACCTAGCCTTCCTAATATGGCTGAACATTTTGGGTCTTCAACAGCACTTATGGGATTATCAGTAGGGGTTTATTTAGGAACCAGTGCAATATTCCAAATTTTGGTGGGACCACTCTCCGATAGAATAGGGCGTAGAACAGTTTCATTATGGGCTCTTATAATATTCAGTTTTGTAAGTATCTCGTGTGTGTACGCGCCCAATACATTTGTATTTATGTTTCTTCGCGCATTACAGGCTATTGCTGCATGTACTTTTGTGGTTGCGCGGGCAGTTGTAAGAGATACCACTGAAACACAAGCATCTGGCTCTAAAATAGCATATATATCAATGGGAACGGCTATTTGTCCTATGTTTGGACCAGCATTGGGCGGTCTCTTGGATGGTTGGTTAGGTTGGGAAGCTAATTTCTGGTTCATTGGTGGATTGGGACTTTTCATATTATTAATTGCTTATTTTGATCTTGGTGAAACTGTTCCTGAAAATACAAAAGGATTTAGGCAACAGTTTTCCGAATATCCGGAACTTCTGTTGTCACGCCGTTTTTGGGGATATTGCTTAGCATCAGCCTTTGGTGCGGGTGCATTTTTTGCATATTTGGGTGGTGGGCCATTTGTGGGGTCAATTGTTTATAATTTGAGTCCTGAAATGCTCGGGCTTTATTTTGGAGCGCCCGCAATTGGTTATTTTTTTGGAAATTTTCTGTCGGGACGTTTTACGATACGATTTGGCATCGATGCTATGATCATTTGGGGGCTTTGGATAATATTCTTTGGCCTATCGTTGTCAATGTTTTGCAGTTATGTTGGCTATGGGACAGTTGAAACATTTTTTGGCTTTATGATTTTTGTTGGCTTAGGGAATGGACTTACTATACCGAATGCGACAGCAGGTATGCTTTCAGTTCGACCTCACTTAGCAGGTACCGCATCAGGCCTTGGAGGGGCAATGATGATTGCAATTGGGGCTGCTCTGTCGACATTAGCTGGTGCATTTTTAGTTCCTGGAAGTAATGAGATGCCATTATTAATGTTAATGTGGTTTTCTTCACTTAGTGGCGTCGCGGTAATAATATATGTCCGTCAAAGGAACAAAAAACTAAAAATATCTGTCTAATGGTGAAGCACCTTAAAATTTGATACTAATTCATAAATTATATTCACTAATTTGGTAATTTGAGCGGTCTAACCATGAGGGATTTATTTCAACACCCCATCCAGGCAAATCGACAACATGTGCATGCCCATTTTCAATGGTATATGGAGACTCAATAAAGAGGCCATCTTGCCAAGGATAATAGTCTGAACCCTCTATGGAAAACTCTAGATATTTACCAGCATTAGGGATTGCTTTCAAAAGGTGCATTGTAAAAAGTGTGACCATAGACAAGTTTGCACAATGTGGAGTTACAGGAAGCCCTGCTGAGATTGCCATTTCTACAACTCGCAAAGTTCGGTTGATACCCCCTAAATACAAAATATCAGGCTGTATAATATCTACAGCCCTCATTTCAATCATTCGTCTCCAAGTAGGTAAATCACAATCCTGTTCTCCACCTGTAACATTAATTTTCAGTGCATCGGTGACTAATTTAGTTTGTTCAAGTTCCCAATAAGGGCATGGTTCTTCATAATGACAATATCCATTATCTTGGAGAATATGGCCAACTTCAATCGCACGATCAGGTGAATAACAACTATTAGCGTCAATTAGAAGGTCTACATCAGTACCCAATTCTTTTCTTATAGTAGGAATTATTTCTTCAGTCCTGCCTGGCCATTCATCTTGATTTCGGCCAACTTCAGCACCGGCGCGAACCTTAAATGCGTCAAAGCCTTTTGTGTCGCGCAGTATCTTCAGGCGATCTGCTTCAG
>Ga0228634_1000216_pt1 | contig 50111 bp, 30 predicted proteins | sample 42DmetaG_FD_190063 | JGI IMG/M metagenome (GOLD analysis project Ga0228634, IMG submission 190063) | Seawater microbial communities from Monterey Bay, California, United States - 42D | ecosystem: Environmental > Aquatic > Marine > Coastal | place: USA: California | collected 2016-09-27 | reverse complement strand
TTTTGGACACCAAAAAAGAAAATGGAACCCGGCTATGGCGCCGTATATCTTTGAAGAAAAAAAAGGTATCCATATCATTGATTTAAATAAGACAATAGCACATCTAGACCAAACGTGTGCGGCAATGAAACAAATTGCTAAGTCTGGGAAGAAAATTCTTTTTGTTGCGACTAAAAAACAAGCTAAGAGCATTATTGCTGAAAGAGTAGCAGAATTAAACATGCCATACGTAACTGAAAGATGGTCAGGTGGTATGTTAACAAATTTCCAAACTACAAGAAAGTCTATTCGTAAGATGACTACAATCGATAAGATGAAGACCGATGGAACTTGGGAAACATTGAATAAACGTGAAAGATTATTCAAAACTCGTCAAAGAGAAAAATTAGAAAAAAACTTTGGTTCTATTGCTGATATGACTAGACAACCAGCAGCAATATTTATCGTTGATATTTTAAAAGAGCATATAGCATTAGCTGAATCAAAAAAGCTAAATATTCCAACTTTTGCAATGGTGGATACAAACTCTGATCCTAGATTAGTAGATTTCCCTATTCCAGCAAATGATGATGCTACAAAATCAATCACTATCATTTTAGATACAGTTTGTGCTGCAATCAAAGAAGGATTAGCTGAAAGAAAAAATGCAAAAGAGGAATCTGACAAAGCTGAAGCTAAAAAGTCAGAAGAAAAAGCTCCTGTTGCAGAAGCGACTGAAGAGAAAACAGAAAAGAAAGATTAACAAAAACAATATGGAAGCTATGACAATAACAGCTGCAGACGTAAATAAATTACGTAAACAAACCGGAGCAGGAATGATGGACTGCAAAAAAGCACTTGTTGAAGCTAATGGAGACTTTGAGGTTGCGACAGATTTACTTCGTAAAAAAGGACAAAAAGTAGCTGCTAAAAGAGGTGAGAATGAAACTAAAGAAGGTTACATTTTAGCTCAAACTTCAGAAGATGGTAAAACAGGTGTTATAATGACATTAAACTGTGAAACTGACTTTGTTGCGAAAAATGAAAGCTACGGTACATTTGTTCAAGAATTAATGAACATTGCATTGGCTAAATTACCAAATACAAAAGAAGATTTAGTTAGTTTAGCTTTTGACGATAAACTTTCAGTTGCTGAAAAAATTGTAGAACATGTTGGAGTTATAGGTGAAAACCTAGTGTTATCAAACTATGCGAAAATTTCAGGGGAACAGGTTGTAGCATATAACCACCCAGGTAATCAAATAGCAACTCTGGTAGCTTTAAACAAAAACAACGAAGAAGTTGCTGAAGCAGGAAGACAAGTTGCGATGCAAGTTGCTGCGATGGCTCCTCTAGCTCTTAATAAAGATGGGATTGATGAAGAAACAATCGCTAGAGAAATTGAAGTAGGTAAAGAACTTGCAATACAAGAAGGTAAACCTGCTGAGATGGCTGACAAAATTGCAAATGGACGTCTGAATAAGTTCTTCCAGGAGAATACTTTATTAAGTCAACCATTTATTAGAGATAATAAAATGAGTGTAGAAAAATTCTTAGAATCTACTGAGAAAGGTTTAACTGCAGTTGATTTTAAAAGATTTTCTCTTTCTTAAGTTGAAAATCAAAAATAATTTAAAAGTCGAATCTTAGATTCGACTTTTTTTATGCAATAAAATAAATATAATAACAAGTTAACCTTGATTGCTTAATCTAAGCATATGAAAAAAGAAAAAAAAATAATATGGTTATTTATATATTTTATTTGTGTTTTATTCATTGTATTTTACCTAAGCATACAATACAATAATAGAATAAACAGCCAGGATGATTTTATACTTATAAAACGACTAAAAGATTTAGGTTTCTGGAAATCCATTATAACATGGAAGTTCAATCAGAGACCAATAGGTCATATGTTGTTCAATATAACATTCTATTTTAATGAAAAAGTTTCGTCATTTAAATGGTCACTTTTACTATCGAACTTAATATTTATATCGTTATTTACTCACTCAATAAAATTAATAATAGATAAAATATTAAAAAAAAATAACCAAAACCTTAAACAAATTAAAAAATGGAGTCTTTCAATACTAATTGTAATGTGTACATTTTTTTTTGTTTTTGAACGATCTGAAATATGGTATTGGTACATCTGTTTTTTACTTTATCTTTTACCTCTTGTATTTATAAACTATGGCCTAATCTTAATACTTTCAAATAATAAAATAAAATGGTTCTCTCTACTACTCTTCTTTATGATCGGTGGAGAACTTGAGATCTATATTTTTATAACATTTTGTATTCTAGTGTTGGTATATATAAATAAACTAATATCATTTAAGAAGTTAATCATAAATACTATTTCCTTGTTAAGCTTAAGTATTTTTCAATTTTTTAACAAAGGTATAGCAAATAGAATAAACCTAGAAAAAAAAGCTGAAATAATAGACTTAAGTACCTTTACCTCTACATTCATTCACATTATTGATCATAAAAACATTTTTTTTGTATTACTAGTAATTATAATTACATCAGTACTATCAAATAAAACACAAAAAATTAACTACCCTAAAGTTATGATGAACCTGGGTTTAGTTCTACTTCAAACATTCATTATAACATTATCTATTGGGAAAATTATTTTTACAAATTCATGGGGACCACTCAGAATTTGGGCACCTTTTTCAATTCTACTAATGCTATTCATTATTATTTTAATCTTGTATATAAATAATAGAACTGAAATAAAACTTCAATTTTTAGGAATAATAAGTTCATTTATTTTTATTATACTTTTTACAGCTTTTTCTTTTAAACAATATTACATAACAAGTAATTATGCTGAAGCATATGACAATATACTCGATGGTGATGTAGAAGTTATAATGGAGGTTGACTCTGGAGTATTAATTTCCCCAGGACACTATAATTTTTTATTGGAATATTTAAATACTTCAAAAAATGAATAAAGAAAAAATTTACTTAAGTATAATAATACCTTTTCATAATGAAGAAGGAAATCTTGTCGTATTAATAGATGAACTATTCAAAACATTAATAAAGTTAAAAAAATCATTTGAAATAATCTTGGTAGACGATGGAAGTATGGATAACTCACTTTTTATTGCAAAAAAATTAGTAAAAAAACATAAAGAAATAGTGTGTATTGAACTTTCAAAAAATTTTGGACAGGAAAATGCCATACTTGCAGGAATGAATAATTCAGTAGGAGATTTAATAATAAGTATGGATTCTGATTTACAACATCCACCAAGTACGATATTAGAAATGATCACTAAATATAATGAAGGATATGACGTGGTTAATACAACAAGAAGAGATAGAAATAACAACATTTGGAAAACAAATTTCATTAAATTATTCTATAAAATTTTGAATATGATATCAGGGACTAATATACAAGTATCATCTCTAAATTTTAAGCTAATATCTCGAAAATTCTTAAATGAATTTCTACAATTAAAAGAGGTAAAACGATTTGATCGAGGTTTAATAGAATGGTTAGGTTTTAAACAGTGTTACATAGAGTACTATGCAGAAGATAGATATAGTGGAAAAACAAAATATACATTTAGAAGACTTGTTTTAAGAGGTATAGATTCAATTTCAAGTTTTTCTACTAAACCATTAAGGCTTGTATTTCATATTTCAATAGTAATATTCATTATATCTATACTTATAATTGTTTATACATTTATAAGATATCTAATAGGCGAAGAAAAAAATCTAAGTTTTCCTTTAATTATTGCAACAATTCTACTTGGAATTCAATTTCTAAGCATCGGAATAGTAAGTGAATATATTGGTAACATTTATAATGAATCAAAAAAAAGACCTTCATATATAATTAAAAAAATTACTAAAGAATATGAATAAGAGTAATAATAGGGTCATTAAAACAGAAATAAATCAAAAGTATTAAATAAAAATATGAGAAAAAAAATATGTAAATTTGTATTTAGTGAATAATAAAAATTCAATAATTTAAAAATGAAATATAAACGTATCCTTCTTAAACTTAGTGGTGAATCTCTAATGGGAGATAAACAATTTGGTATAGATAACCAAAGAATAAATAATTACGCCAAAGAAATTAAAGAAATTCATGATCTTGGAGTAGAGGTAGCAATAGTTATAGGAGGGGGAAACATTTTTAGAGGTGTTCAGGCAGAAGAAGGTGGTATGGATAGAACCCATGGTGATTATATGGGGATGTTAGCTACTATGATAAACAGTATGGCCCTTCAATCAGCACTAGAGTCAAATGGAGTAAGCACAAGACTACAATCTGCCATAGAAATGAAAGAAATTGCAGAACCTTTTGTTAGAAGACGAGCAGTTAGACATTTAGAGAAGAACCGAGTAGTGATTTTTGGTGCAGGAACAGGAAATCCTTTTTTTACAACAGATTCAGCAGCTTCTCTTAGAGCTATTGAAATAAATGCAGATGTAATACTTAAAGGAACTAGAGTTGATGGGATTTATACTTCTGATCCAGAGAAAGATTCTTCCGCAACAAAATATGAAACGATATCTTTTGATGATGTCTATAGCAAAGGATTGAATGTAATGGATATGACTGCTTTCACATTGTGCAAAGAAAACAACCTTCCTATTATTGTTTTTGATATGGATACGCCTGGTAATTTTAAAAAGTTAATGACTGGAGATAAAGTAGGAACAATTGTTCGAAATTAACAACTATTCAAAAAAGAATTATGACTGAAGACTTACAAATGATATACGATGATTTTAAATCATCTTCAAATAAAGCTTTAACTCACCTAGAGTCTGAACTTCAAAAAATTAGAGCTGGAAAAGCTACACCTTCAATGTTACAATCTGTTATTGTTGAATATTATGGTACTCCTACCCCACTTTCTAAAGTTGCAAACGTTGGAACACTTGATGCTAGAACATTAACTGTTCAAGCGTGGGAAAAATCAATTTTAAACGATATTTCAAAAGCTATTATCAATGCAAACTTAGGTTTTGCTCCACAAAATAATGGAGAAATGATTATTATCAACGTTCCTCCTCTGACTGAAGAAAGAAGAAAAGATTTGGTTAAAAAAGGAAAAAGTGAAGTTGAACAAGCTAAAGTAGTGATAAGAAACCACAGGAAAGATGCTCTTGACATGGTTAAAGATTTAAAAAGCGATGGACTTTCAGAAGATTTAGCAAAAGATGCTGAAAATGAAATCCAAAACATTACAAACAGTTACATAAAAAAAACAGATTCAGTAATGGAAGCCAAAGAGAAAGATATTATGACTATATAATAGTTAGATATATCTAAATAAAGACTTTTTTACTTCCAATAAATTGCAGAATACAAATAATTAACTATCTTTGCACTCACAAAAGGCTCCGTAGCTTAACTGAATAGAGCACTACATTACGGCTGTAGAGGTTCCAGGTTTGAATCCTGGCGGAGTCACTAAAGCGGATAATTGGTTGAAATCAACTGGTTTTCCGCTTTTTTATTTTAGCAAAACACCTGATAATAAAGATGTTGAAGCAAAAATGGAGTTGGTTTTAAAAGTTTGAACTTCGCTATTTGACTTGTTGTAACCTAATCCGGATGGAAACACTAAATTTTGTGTTTTTTTCTTTTGATGTAAATTTCCTTTTAACCATATTTCACTGAGATTCGAAGCAGTTTTGATTGCTTTTTCTATTACTTTAGTAAAAGGTTGTAAGCTCTTTATGACTCCACTTCAAGAGAAAAGCAATTCTTTGAAAGACCAAAAGCGTTAATGGAGGGTAATAGTACTACGGCTCCTTAAAAGTTAGAACTTTCACCATTAAATACAACAAAAAAAAGAGCAAAATGAATTAACATTTTACTCTTTTTTATACATGTATCTATGAGACTAGATTACTGAATTTCTGCAGATAATCCTTTTTCTAATAAAGCGGTACACATTGGTTCCAACTTCTCAAAAGCTCCACGTTTTACTTGGCATTTACCACTGTGGTGTATAATCCAAGTACATTGTTCTGCTTGTTCTAGTTCATGCTTACAAACCTTAATTAGGCTTGAAATTACATGATCAAAAGTATTAATATCATCATTAAAAACGATTAAATCTTTTTGATCTAATAACTTATCCAAAACAACCTCTTCAACTTCTAATTCTGTATCAATCATTATTTCTTTTTATTTAATTTCTAATATACTATTTCCAAACTGAATCAACAAGGCTCTAGCTTCAGCTAAAGTTATACGTTTTCCTTCATAATAAGCTGTAACATAAGCATGCTTTACACCTTTTTGAAGAACTTCTGTACGTTTAACGGAAGCATCTTCAATAGATTTAAACATTCCAGAAGAATACCTCATTTGTCCGTTTTCTAACTTTTTAGTAATTAATGGTGTAACATTATTTAAATCATTATTTGTAACCGGTTTACTGTATACACCTATCTGTACCGTAAAGAATAATCCAGTATGGGCTTCGGCAGCTTTTGCAGGAACAGAACCTGGAGCTTTGTTGTATGTTACCGATTCATCTGTAGGTGTTGCTTCATCTTCTACGTTAGCTACAAAGTCATCTACTTTTTCAAGGATCGAACTTCCATTCTCTTTCAATAGCTTGCTGGCTTCTGATAATGAAATTCGTTCTCCTTTAAAATAAGCAGTTATAAAGGCATCTTTAATTCCTCTTGCCCTTGCATCTGATTTTTTGGGCTTTGCACTTTCAATTGAAGTAAACATACCAGAAGAATACCTAATCTGTCCATTATCCAAACGTTTTGAAACTAATGGTCTAATATCTTTTAATTGTTTTGAAGTTGAAGGTTTATTATACACACCAACTTGAACCGTATAAAACAAACCTAATTTGGATTCAGCAGGAATTGCTTTAGCTGCTCCTGGAGCTTTATTGTAGCTCAAGTCATCTACAGAAACAGGTTTGCTTTCTGGAATTGATGACAAAGCAATTGCAAAATCAGGACTACTTGTGGAAATACACTGACCACTAGCTTCGAGTCTTCTCGCTTCAGAAATTGTAATTCTCTCATTATCGCAATAAGCTACAATAAATGCATCTTCATAACCTATGGTTTTCACTTGTCCTTGTGCCTCTTCAACTGAAGAAATATTATTGAAGAAACCTGCCATGTATCTTGTAATTCCATTAGATAATTTTTCTCCTGAAATAGGAGAAAATTTATTATACATATCTTGCTCAATCGGCTTACTAAATGCACCAACTTGAACCCTATAAACTAAACCAGATGGTAATTTAACTCCAACTGGAATTGGGTTCTCTTCAGAGTAAGTAATTACTGGTGAATCGGATATAGTGAGTCCTTCAGCAGGAGTCCTTTGTTGCTCTATGATCGCTAAAGTTTCATTAAACTCAGGCTCAACTCCTCTTTTTAATAAGTTTTTCATCTTATCAGCTTTAGACGAGTTACTAGCTAAAATGTTTTCTGCTTTTTCTTGCCTTACTTTCAATTCTTCACGTAAAGTCGAAATTCCATCTTCTATCGCTTTCACTTTATCAATACTTTGTTGAATTTGATTTTCAGAAACATTGTTCGACTTATCTAAAGATTTAGCTATAGCATCTTTTGCTTCTTTTTGAGCTCCTAAAAGATTTTTCTCTTCTTCAGAAATCTGATTCTCTAATCGTATAGCTTTATTAGCACTGATAGAATATTCTAAATAATCTTTCGAAGCGATAATCTCTTTTTCTTCGTTTAAAGTGATCGGCTGTTCTAAAACTTTTTCATCAACAGTTAATGGTGTATCTTCAATCTCATCGATTAACCTTTCAGTCTCTGTTAATTGTTTTTGGATTAATTTCTTATCCGATTCCAATCCTTTCTTTTCATCCACTAATGCTATGGCCTTTTTGGCTTTCATTCCAGAAATTTCACTTTCTAAAACTTCTATCTTATCATAAATCTCAGCTAGCTGATTTTCGTATGCTTCTTTTTTAGCAATCAACTCTTCTTTAGAATCTAACGTGTTTACTTTATCAGCAATAGCTACACTTGTTGCATTTTGCTCCAATGCCATTTGAACAACTCTATCTGCTTCAGCTTGTTTCTCTGTTGCTTGAACTAATAGCTCATTTTTAGCATCCGCTTTTTTAGCTTTATCCGATTGTTTTAATAACTCATCTGCTTCACTAGACAATCGATTACTTTGTGATGTTGCTAATTCAGCTGTTGCTTTTGCCATTTCAGAAGCACTTGCTGTTTGTTTTAAAGCTCTAGTTTTACTTGAATTATTTTTTTTACGATTAGCTATATCAGAAGTCATTAACTCATTTTGTTCTGTCATTCTGGCATTTTTAACTTTCTCTAATTCTTTCTCTAGCTTAGACCTTTCTTTCTTAGATAAATTAGGATTGTTTAATTGAGCTTCTAAATCAGACTCTTCAGCCATCAATTTTTTCAACTCAGGACTAGTTAACTGAGCAACTGGAGAAGAACTTTCAAAGGCATCAATTTTTTCAGATAGCATAATTGATTTTTCTTCAACTATAGTTAATTCTCTTGATAAAACTCTTTGACGTTCCTTTAACTTCACATCAGTTGGATCCGCTTCAATTGCCTTTTCAACTTCTGTTAAAGAAGATAATAAATCGTTATTGTAAATAGTTAACGTAGCCTTTTGTTTTTTCAAAGCATCAATATCCGAATGAATTGCTAAAACTTCCTCATTATTATCTTTTAACATTTCTTGACGTAAAGCTTGAAGTTCTGTTGAATTTTCATCCTCATCTTCTGAAATTTCAATGATACCATTTTGATAACTTTCTTCACGCCTTTTACTTTCTTTTACTTTTTGAACTAATAGTTGATTTTCAGCAAGAAGTGTTAAATCATCTTTAGAAGATAACTCCCCTTCGTTACTAGAAATTTGTTGATTTATTTTTTCTTGTAACTGCTTTTCTCTTATTGCTAATTTTTCAGATTTATCTGTTGAATTACCTGAAAGTATCGTAGCAATATCGGTATCAAATGATGGATCTACTTTAGTTATTAATTCAGTTTGATCAATTCTTTGCGCTTTTAAAGTAACTGCTTGTTGTTGGATGTCTTCAACTTTCAGTTTGCTTTCGTTTAAAGCAGCAGTAACAACTTTTAATTCATTTGCAATATCCTCCTTTTTAGGTGAATTTTTCACCGATGCTTCTAAGGTAGACTTCTTAATTGCTAAATCATTTACTAAAGCTTTCTCTTCTTCTAATAAAGCTTCCATTTTTTCAAAGTCATTTTTATTTGACGTTGAAATTTCATCTACTGTAGATTTATATTCAGGTCTAACTTCCTTAATAATTTTTTGTTTTTCTTCATTTGAAACATCATCTATTGAAACGTTTTCAATTTGATTTTTTCTATCCGAAATAACTTCTTCAGCAATCTCTTTCAACTCTTCTAAATCAGATTTTCTTTTAATTTCTTCTTGACTTGCTGATTTTTTCTTAGCCATACTCGTAGCCGATTTCAAATCTTTCTCAATCTTTACTAAAAGTTTTTCGTCTACTTCTTGAAGTTGGTTTAATTTTTCATCTGAAGAGATTAAAACATTATTGTTAATTGACTCTACTTCATTAGCATAATTAGGATCAACTGTTTTAATTAAATCTAATTTTTCAGAAAGACGATTATTCGTTGGAGAAATTAACTTCGAACGCTTAGCTGTTCCAGCTTCTTTTTCTGATAAAACTGTTTTTAAACCTTCCAGCCTTCTCTCTTCCATTGAATTAAGGTTGTCCTTCGTTTCTAATTTAGAAATCTCACTTTTTAAAGAAGTAATCAATCCCTTATCTAGTTCTTGAAGTTTTTCTGCCTTTTCATCATCTAATAAGTACTCGTTTGATTGAATATCCTTGACTTTTTTGGCATAAGAAGAACTAACAGAGTTAATTAAATCGTTTTTAACTTGATTACTTAATACATTATTATTAGATGCTAAAACACTTTCTCTTTTAGCAATATCAGACTCTAATTCATATTTCAAGTCATTTAAGTTACTAAGTTTCTCTTTTTCAATTTTATCTTCAGAAGACTTAGCCACTGCTTCTTCTTGCTCTTGAATCGCTTTTTCAACGTCCATTATCAAATTAAAATCTAACTCTTGTAGTTGGTTCATTTTCTCATTTACTGAGATTGTGTTATCTTTTTCAACCTTTTCTAAGTTCTTTTGATATTTACTGTCAATATCCTTAATCAAATTCGATTTCAACTCTTTATCTAAAGGCTCATGAGAAGAAGCGATCAATGCCTCTCTTGCGATAATATTAGAGTTTGTTTCAGCCTTCAACTGGTTTAATGTAGCTAATGTAGATTTATCTTCATCACTTGTTGAAGTAATTTTATTTTCTACAATTTCAAGTAACTCTTTATCTTCTAATTGAAGCTGGTTTAGCTTTTCAACTTCTGATAATGAACTGTTATTATTGATAGCATTTACCTTTGCAGTATATGACGGGTCTATTTTAGCTATCAATTTTTCTTTAGCTTCTCTTTTTGCTATGGAAGCATTATCTGATCCGCTATTTGAATCATTATTTACAGCGACCGATGAAGCAATTTGTTCTCTTTCAGATAATGTTGTCTCAATATCTGCTTTTAATGATATTAAGTCCTCTCTCTTTTTAAGGTTAATAGCACTAGATGGATTCTGACTCAACAATTCTTCTACCTTTTTAGATTCTCTACTTATTGCTGATAACAAACCTTTATCCTGTTGAATTAATTGTGAGTTTTTCTCTGAATCACTAAGAGAATTATTCGCTACAATTTGTTTTACTTTATCATCATAGAAAGGATTGATAGATTCAATTAAACTCGATTTTTCAGCCGAACCTAAAATTTTAACATCCTTCTTCGATAATAAATATTCCCCTTCAATTTTTGATATAATGTCCTCTCTAATTGAACGTAAATCTTTTAACTCTTTCAATAATTGAGGGTCCGGATTATTTGAAATATTATTTTCTAAAGCTGATATTTCTTTATCTAGAGTATTTAAGAAATCTTGATTTAATGATTTCACTTGATTTTCTTTTTCACTTTCAGAAAGAGAAGAATTATTCATTATTTCATTCATCTTAACCCCGTACATTGGACTTAAACCTTCAATAATTGCTGACTTTTCCTTTTCTGTAAGAGGCTGACTCATTCCAAAAAGAGTTGCTTCACGATTGCGAATTGAAGATTCTAAATCGCCTTTAACTGTTTCTAAATCGCCTAACTTCGCTTTTTGTTGTGGTGAACTTTCTTTTTGTAGCTCTTTGGTTATTTCAGAAGATATATTCGATAGTAATCCACGATCTAATTTCTGTAACTCTTCTAACTTCTCCACTTCTGATAAACTAGAATTAGATTGAACAGCATTTAGCTGAGCGTTATAACTAGGACTTACACTATTTATTAAAGTTGATTTATCTTGTGCCGATAATTTAGTTTGTCTTAAAGATAAGTCCAGATTATCTAGTTCTGAAATTGTAGTCTCCCTATCTCGAATAGTTGAAGCTAGTTCTTCTTTTACAGATTCTAAATTTTCTAAGTTCTTTTGCTGTACTGGTGAACTTTCTTTTTGTTGTTCTTTAGCTATTTCAGCAGATACATTAGACAATAATCCACGGTCTAACTTCTGTAACTCTTCTAGCTTCTCCACTTCTGATAAACTAGAATTAGATTGAACAGCATTTAGCTGAGCGTTATAACTAGGACTTACACTATTTATTAAAGTTGATTTATCTTGTGCTGATAATTTTGTTTGTCCTAAAGATAAGTCAGAAACATCCCCCTCCTTATTAGTTAAATTTGCATTAGCTAAATTATTAGATGGAGATGTAGCTACTAAACTACTATCAACCAAGGGTTTTCTTGCACTTATATCGCTTAATAAATTTTCCTTCACTGTTTTTAAATGGGACAACCTTTCTATTGCTGAATTATCCTCTGGATTAACTCCAACTTTATCGGACTCTCTATTGATTTCATTATTTACAGCTACAAGCAGTGACTCATCTAATTTTTGAAGCTGAATTGCTTTTTCAACTTCAGTTAAACTGTTGTCATTTTTTATTTGAGCTAATTTCTCATTATAAAATGGGTTTACTGTTTCTATCAATTCCTGTTTACCTCTAGCGTCAAGAGGTTTAACAGCTAAAGGAGTTGTGATATTGTTTTGAATTGCTGCATTTCTTAATGAAATATCACTTTGTAAATCTCCTTGAATTGATTTTAAGTCGGATAGTTTCTGCCTAGATAAATTATCCGTAGGGTTATTTTTAATATTTAACTCTTGCTCAACTATACTTTCTTTTACAGAGTTGAACAAAGCTTCATCTATTTTTTGAATTTCCTTATTCTTTTGAAGTTCTGATAAAGATGAATTTTGATTTATCGCCTCAATATTAGCATTATAAGAAGGATTAATCGAAGAAATTAGATCGCTTTTACCCTTAGCGTCTAATGGAGAAATAGCTATATCCGCAGAAATATTATCATTTGAAGTTATATCCTTGTTACCAAGGGTTGAATTTAAATTTGCAACATTAGAAGTTACATTGTCATCCGCATTATCTGCAACAGAATTTATTGTTGCATCATCGACTGGGTTTGATGAATTGTTATTTATTTTACTAGTGTTATTTATATCACTAGCCTTATTCTCACCTCCAACAGTTGAAGAACCAGAAGAGTTAGGTGTTAGAGTATTTGCCGAATTAGGATTATTAGTATTTATATTGTTAACTGCAAGATCATTATTATTTGTTCTAGTAGGTCTTTGATTAGAACTTGAACTAGATGCATTACCACTATTCACAACTGATGAAGGTGAACTAGCACTATTACCACTTGATGGTTTTCTTAAAGTTGCAGCAATGATAGGAGAAGAAGAATCTTCTTCATCTTCTGGTATATCTAAAGCAGTTGCAACAAGCATTTTAGCCATTTGTAATGCTTCATACTTTTTCTTTAAATCCTCATTAGAAGGATTAGACCTTAAATCTCTTTCCGCTTTTTTCAGTTCATCTTTAATACTTGAGTATAACTCCTTATCAAGTTCCTTTAATCTTTCTGCTTTTTGAGCATCTGTTAAATTTGGGTCGTTGTTTATACTTTCGGACCTTTGTCTGGTATTGGAAACTATATTCCCCAACTCTTCCTCCAAATCTGCATAATCAACAGCTTTAATAGCAGGATTGTTAGCTATCAATTCATCCAATTGCCCTAGAACTCCGGATAATAAACCTTCAGAATCTGTAACATTAGATGTTTTAAAAGCATTTTCAGCTTCTTGTTTTGTAACAATTCGATCTGTATTGTACGTATATACAGCCTCTAATGCATCAATTTGTTTTCTTAATTTACTTCTTTCTTCTTTTGCTTTATTTAAGCCAATCGCATTGAAATTTTTCTCATCCTCAATTAATGCTCTTTCATTTTTTTTAGACGAAATTTCAGCATCAATTTCTTCAATTTCTTTCTTTTTAGCTCCACTTTTAGAGCGTTCTAACTCTTCAATTTTTGCATCTAATAATTTAATATCCCTATCATAACCATCTTCAATAGGTTGAAATCTAGCTATTTCTTCATCTAACACTAGACTTCTTTCTACCAGTGCCTGAAGAGGATCTAATGACTTTTCTTTAATTGTAGATTCTAAAAAGTCTCTATTATCCGCTAAATAAGAATAAGCTTCTTGTTGCTTATTTTCTTTTAGTAACGCTTTAAAACCTTCTACATACTTTATTACTTCAGCTGTTTTTTCAGCAGAACCACTTGATTCAATTTTAGATAAAGAATCTGCAAAAGCTAAATCTTCATCCGATAGTTTCTTTAATGCAGCTTGATTTTTTAATGCTTTTTCAGCATACTTTAAAGTCCTAAACTTCTTTCTATCATTTTTAGCTTCTTCAGCTTTAGCTAATTGTCTTTGAATAACACCATCTAAACGTTTTATTTCATCCGTATAATCAATTACTTGAGCATACAATTTATTTTCTAAATCTTTCGTTCCGTTTTCAGCTCTTCTTGCATCTTCAATTTCATCATCTAATAAGTACCCAAACTCTACCAAGGATAAATTATCAAAACCTAATTCTTTTAATATTTCTTTATCTCTTTTTTCTTTTTCAATCCTATCCAATTCCTCTTGACTAACATTTGGCTTTAGAACAGATTTCATTTTGATTACTTTTGCAAATACAGCTTGAGGGTTTTCAACAGACTCATCAAATAAATCTATTACTTTTACATTTTCGACCTCATCTATTAAAGCATGAACCATCTTCTGTTTTAATGGTTTGAACTCTTTTTGGAAAGGGATGCTTGCTAAATATTTATATTCCTGAGGGCTTTCCCCTACTCTGATCTTAAATTCATATTTACCTCCTTTAGGGAAAGTGATAAGATAAACTCCTTTCTCGTTTGAACTAAAATTACCTATAAACTCTCCATTAGAATAATCTGTAACATCGATCCAAACTTTCTTCATTTGTGGGTTAATCTCAGAACTAAAATTACCTTTTATGACAGTCATGTTAAGGGGTACTCTATCCACTCTCACTTTATAAACGTGTAGTTTCCCTTCTGAACTTTCTCTATTAGAACCAAAAAAAGCATTTGCATTCAAAGAATCAACAACGTAAAAAAGATCGTCTTTTGGTGAAGAAACAGCAAAATCCATATTTTCAGCCAATCCAAACATATCTGTCTCGGCATCATACATACATCTAAAAACATCGTAACCTCCCATTGAGTTATGACCTTTAGAACTAAAATACAAATACTTACCGTCAGGATGCATGTAAGGATAGTCTTCGTCATACTTAGTATTTACACCACCTTTTAGAACCTGTGGTAATCCCCATCCACCAGTTGGTAATCTTCTTTGCACATAAATATCTTTTCCATTAGCTAAGTTATCTCCATAACTTGAATAATAGATTACATTTGGATTTTCAGGGAAATGAATTAAAGGGGTATGGTTTTTCTTTTGATCGAGTTTCGTTTGAAATTCAGCAGTAACCAATAAGTTTCCTCCTATATCATTTAAGTCGTAGATTCTAAAGAATTTATCCTTTTCAATTTCTTTTTTATCCAAAACCATCATTTCAGTAATCGTTGTAATCAACTTCTTACCATTCTGACACATCGCTATTTGTCTTCCTACTTCAAATGAAGATTTTGGCTTAGACCCTGCCTTTGTCTTGTAAATTTGGTAATATTTAATTGCATCGTTGAATTGATAATTATAATGATAAGCTTTTCCTAAAAAGTAATTTGCTTCTTTCTCTACATTTGAATTAGTGATTGCATAATTCAAGTATTTAAAAACATCCTGAGTTTTTCCTGCATTGTGAAGAAGACAAGCTCCATACCTGTAATTAAAATTATGATCTCTTGGTTCTAGAGCCAAAAGCCTTAAATAATAAGGAGTGGCTTCAATATACTTTTCGTCTTCAAAAAGTTTATCTGCAATTTCTTTTGTTTCCTCTATTGTCTCTTGAGAAAAAGAAACGAAAGATATACTGAATAAAAGGAATGCTATTATGAATGATTTTATGCTCATTTTACGAAAATGTGTTATTACTATTAGTGAGATTATTTTTTAAATAACCTCATTTTACTCTCTTCACCTTTAATCAAACGTTTTATGTTCTTTTTATGAGCAACAATTACTGCTACACCTAAAACAACACTAAAAAGGTTTAACCAAAAATCAGTTTCTTTAAAAACAAATTGAATTACTAAAGGAAATGCGATAGCAGCAAATATTGCACCTAAAGAAACGTAATTAAAAATTAAAAATACGATGAAAAAAAGGAGAAAACAAACTACTGCAGTCATTGGATGGATGGCAACTATTACACCTAAAGATGTTGCGACCCCTTTACCTCCCTTAAAACCAGCAAATAAAGGAAAAACATGTCCTAAAATAGCTAAAATAGCAGCTAGTAATTGAAAGTGTATGACCTCATTATTAGACCAATTAAAAGCCCCCAGAGCATTAAAAATAATTGGTAGTGTTACTGACAAAACTCCTTTAGCAACATCCATTAATAGCACAATAATTCCTGCTTTTTTACCTAAAACCCTAAAGGTATTCGTTGCTCCTGCATTTTTACTACCTTCAGTACGAACATCAATGCCATAGTATTTTTGACCTATCCAAACTGCTGAAGGAATAGATCCTAATAAATAGGCTATCAAACTAAAAATCAAAAATTCCATTCGTCTCTATATTGTGAAATAACGTAAAAATTTACTTAAATAAATCTTAGCAGTTTCAATTTGATATTTGAAGTTTTTAACTTTTCTTTTATCGTCTTTCATATCATTTACTTGTTCGACAAACTCAGGATCTCCTGAGATTATTCTCATCAAACCATCTTTTTTCTCCATTGAGTAATCAAAATAGTAGTCCAAAGTTGGTACGTTGATTTGTACTCCAAATTTATCTGCGTTTAAACTTGGATCCGCTTTTTGGAAAAAAGCTTTGAAAGGTACCTTTTTATAAACAGGAACACCAAACATACTAACGATGTATGCATCTTCAGTATTTGTTATTAAACCTTTTTCCCTCATACCTCTTACATCAAAAGAAGTCAACTTTATCCCTGAAATAGTAAGTGCCGACTCCATTTCTTTAGGAATATTTTTTTCTCCATTTATAGTAAATGCAGCTTTCATTTTATCCGCTTCACTTCTTCCTGCCCATTCTAAAGCAGCTTGTTCTACAGTTGTAGTATTAAAATCTAATGGTTTCAAATCTTCTACTGCAGCTAACTTTTCTCCTAAATCCTCAAAAAGTCCTTTATCAACTGGTAGGTTTATTTTGGAGGTAACATTTAATGTTGTTTCTTTCTTTTCAGAATTATAGTTTACAACTCCTACAGATTCAACGGATACATCACCGTAATTCATTCCAAAATCAATTTTACCATCTCCATTTAGAGAACAAGTCTCCGTATTTAATGCTAAATAACTACCTGGCTCTCCCCTGTTCATTAACTTGTCAACAGAACCTATCTGAAACTCTTTAGAGTCTTCATTATATTGAAGAAGACCAGTAGCCCCAAGTAACATAGGGTCTGACTCTGAAGCAAGTGGAGAAAAAAATATCGGATAAAGTTTTAAGCTATCTAAGTTTTTTGACTCCCTCCAAGCTATACCAGCAACAATATTATTCTTTTCAATATCCTTCATTTCTTCTGAGATTGGAATTTGAATGTTTGCTGGATCAATATTTGCATCTAAAGCTACCCAAGACCTTGGGAAGTTGACACAGTTATGGTTCATTCTAGTTGAACCGTTGAAAATTATAGTAGGTAAATAGGCTATTACAGATATATCCCCATAGTAATCAAATCGTTTACTCAAATGGAAATTCGCTTTTTCTCCAATCCTACCTTTAGCAGCAGTTTGTCCTGTTGAATCTAAGTAAATTCTATCCATAACAAAGTCTGTTTTATTACTATCTAAATCATAGTATGGATAAAGACCTTTCCCTGCATACATTCTTCTTGCTGTTACGGCAATATTACAATGGTAAAAAGTATGGTATTGAGTTATATAATTGGCAACAACTTTAGCGTCTTGGAAAGGTTCCATTTTCGCTTTTTTCCTAATAATAACCCTAGAGCTATCTGGATATATACGCGCATCAGCAACATCTAAATAAAAAACTTGTGTACAATAAATGGATTTTTCTTTCAAATTAAACGCTGCTTTTGGAGCTCTAAACTGAAGTGAATCTTGTTTCGGGTGAGCTGAAAAGAAGTTAGGCCCTAATAGATCTAAATCTGCATTGGCTACGTCGTCCTCTCCTCCTTTCGCTTCAACTTCAATTGTTTCTAGATCCATGAACCATGTAAACTTGTCCATAGTACAGAAATACTGGTTAATTGGAAAATCTAATCTTGCTTCTCCGTTATTGGATTTAAATTCACCTTTTCTATCTTCAAAAGAAACGTGAGCTTGAACGTTATCTGTTTTCAAGGCTATAGGTTCTTCCCCCTCTTCTAAATATTCATTTTTTAAACTAAAACTTGTGGTATCAGCATCAATATTCCATCTAGAAAATTCATAATCGTCTGAAATCATATTGGCATTTTTGAAGTTCATTAAACCATAACCTCTCATACCTTTATCTTTCACAATTGCAGTACCTCTCAATTTCGCTTCATTATTAAAAAAGGAAATATCATGTAAAGGTGTTGAAGCTGCTCTTAATAAGTTTTTTCTTGGAACATATGTCACCCATGCTTCATCACATGTTGCATCTGGAAACTGAACTCCTTGTTCAATAGGTTTGTTGGTGAAAACAGCTAGTCCTACTGTAGAATCTGGAAAGAAGGTGTACCCCTTTGAAACAGATGACGAATGGACGAAGTTTATCGTACCCGCACCTTGTAAACCATTGTTTGAAAGTATTATCTTATTCTCATATTTAGATGCTGTTCCATAAAAATCATGTCCTCCTTCAGGTGCTTTCGTTGAGAATCCAAAAGAATAATCTGGCATTATCGTCAAGTTTTCTCTAAATTTTGGAAATATACCTGCAGAAGTTAATTCTCCAATAATCCTAAAAGAACCTTCTTCAAAGTTATCCAAACTATCCATGTAGAAAGGATCTACTTTATAGTAAAAACGTGTACTATCATAAGCACCTCTAAAAATAGCATCTGAATTATAATAAACATAAGATGGGCGTGACACCTTAATTTTAGGATAATCTGTAAAACTTGAATTCATTCCCGATCTATTAGTTGGATGATCGATGAATAACTCTCCTTTTATTCCGTTTAAACTACTTAGCATTGCGATAGGTTTCTTACCATCTTTAGGGGATAACGGTGAAACTCTAAAAAGTGACTTGTGTGTTTTTAAAATAGTGAATTTAAATTCACGATAATTAAATGTTGATGCAAGAGCATCTATTTCCATTTTACCAGAATTAATCCAACCTACAAAGTCAAAATTTCTATCTTTTTTTAATATTACTTCTTTATTTTCTGGAAAAACAACTGTTTTTTGAGCATCCGAAATATTAATAAAATCTATTGCTTTTAAGTTTAACTCCATAGAACTCAAACTCAAGTTTCCAAACTCTGGCATTTGCCTTCTTTTTTCGTTCAAAACATTATACTCAGCTTGAATATAAGTAAGATTTGCATCTTTTTCAATTTGTTCTGGAGTATATCCTCTTAATTCTTTTTTCCTTAAATCTGTTACAAAAATCAAATTATCAAAATCAATTTTACCTGCTTTTGCTTTTACAAAATTATCTAGCTTTTGGTTTACTGTTACCATTTTGGCTTCCGTATCATAGTTTATAAAACCATAGTTTGCTAACTCTAAAAACAAGGGTTTTATTTGTTCAACTGTTTTATGAAGTGCTGTAGCCAAGTTCCCTTCAGGCATGGTATAAATAGCATTATCGTAGCAGTAAGTATAAATAGCTACTAACGGGTGAACAGACTCCATCCCTTGTAACCTATCGTATAATTGACCGTCAAAGTAATTTTTAGACTCAAACCTTGCTATTTTTTGAGCTTGACTTGTTCCAATCTCATACGCCATTTTTAAGTCTTTTGAATCTGTTTTCCAAATTAGTTTTGGCATATACATATCCAACTGATGGTAGGAATTAAAAAATGGAGATTGACCATTACCTGATTTAGTTCTAGTTAAATCAACAGATTTTCTATCTAAAACGTACTGGAAATTAAGACCAGGATGAGTAATTGAATCCTCATCGTTGTTCATTAGAAGAGAAATACTTGTATTAAGACCTGATATTTGTCTATCTGAGACGATAAACTGTTGGGATTTAGCCGTAATAAATTTAGAGCCTTCTCTATAAATAATCATAGATGCTGGCTCATTAGGGAACCCAATACCAACAAAATTTGCACCTTGTAAAGCAAAACCACCATCGTAATCAACATTAGGTTTAATATTCTTTATAGGTAATCTTTTTTCAAATGAAGAAAATTGAGGATAAACCTTATCCTCCTCTCTGTTTGCTTTAAACGCTCTATCTAACAACCTTCCTCCAATAGGTTTTGAGAAATAAGATGTGGTTAACATAATAGAGTCAGCAGAAAAATTTGCAACCCTGGTAGAAACTTCATAAGTTTTCAATTCTGCAAAATTTTTATCTTTATCTAAACCAACTTTCTCCCAATTTAAAACACCTCCAGTACCTGACCATTTTTGTCTTATCGGATCGTATTCTCCAATAGTATTAGAAATTACTATACTGTCTATAAAAGGAACCTTATTTTTGTTTTTGTTTTTATTTATTACCTTACAAGCTAATCTACCTTCAGAACAAGTAAACATTAATTTTTCATTGTACTTAAACGCAAAATTACCTCCCAAATAATACCAATTAAAATTAGCTTTATCTGAAAGAATTCTATCGGAAAAAAATAACGAAGAAAAAGCAATGAAATCTTTATATTTATTTATATTTCTTCCATTTAGAAGTTCTTCTGCAGCTTTATGCCATGAAGAAAAACTTTCATTACTTTGACCTTGAAGTACAAAAGAGCTTACTGAATAAACATAATTGTAAATAAATGGATAAGCAGACATTCTTTTTTCAGTCATCTTATTTGCAACCTCTACCATCTTCTTGAAGTAATCATCTGGAAGTTTATTTTCTTCCATCATCTGGCTAAAATCCCCTTTTATGAAATCCATAAAAGGTCCATTACCATAACTACTAACCTGTTTTTGAAATTCTTTGGCAAATTTTGATTTGTCTTCCGAAAATTGAGCACTTACTCCAAATACGGTTAAAAATGTGATAATTATAAATAAATACTTTATCATTACTATATATTTTTATTACTCCTTTATTAACTTAATACAAGCCCAAGAATCTTTATAAATAACCTTTTCTTCTCTTAAATTATATTGAGAAGAATAATTAACTAGCTCTTCAACATCAGAGTCAAAAAAACCACTAAGAAATAAAACCCCATCTTTTATTAAAGTTTTACTATAAAATTCAAGGTGTGATTTTAATACGTTTTTATTAATATTAGCTAAAATGAGACCAAACTCTTTACCTTCAACCAAGTCTATATCCCCACAAATTGGCTCAATTTTATTGCAATGATTTCTTGAAACATTTTCAATCGTATTTTCAACAGACCAAGGCTCTATATCAATAGCTAATACTGATTTAGCACCCAATTTTTCAGCGATAATTGCTAAAACACCTGTACCTGTTCCCATATCTAGTACATTATCGGGCACTTTTTCTAAATCAAACAATGACTTTGACATTAACCAAGTAGTTTCATGATGTCCTGTTCCAAATGACATTTGAGGTTGTATTTCTACAACCATCCCACTAGCATCTTTTTTATCATGAAAAGGAGCTAAAATAGTTAAGTACTCTTCTACTTTTACAGGTTGAAAATCAGACTCCCATTGTTCATTCCAATTTTGATGAGGAATAATTTTTTCAGAAAAAGTAATTTTAACTTCTGAAGATTCTCCTCCAAGTAATGTATTTGATTTTAACAATTCAATATCAACCGAGCCATTTGGTGCGTATGCCTGAACTCCATCTTCCGTTTCAACAAAACTATCAAAACTATATTCCGCTAATTGAGCAGTAATAATTTCAGTCCATGGATCCCTAGGGGAAACAGAAATGTTTAATTCTAAATAATCCATTAAAATGATTTAGCGATTGAAACAAAAGCTTCATGATCTAAAGACGCACCTCCAATTAGTCCTCCATCCACATTTGGACAAGAGAATAATTCTTTAGCATTTTTAGCATTACAACTACCCCCATATAAAATCGAAAGTTCTTCTGAAACCAAAGTTCCATATTGCTCTTTGACCCAAGAACGTATTGAAGCATGCATGTCTTCTGCTTGTTCTACCGATGCGGTTTTCCCTGTTCCGATAGCCCATATTGGCTCATATGCTATGATACAATTCTTTACTTCGTCTTCTGATAAGTGAAATAAACTATCTTTTAATTGTTGTTTAACATAACTCAATTCTTGGTTACTTTCTCTAATATCTAATGGTTCTCCACAACAAAAAACAACCTTTAAACCTACAGATAATGCCGCATTTACTTTTTCTTTTAAAAACGCTTCACTTTCAGAGAAATACATTCTTCTTTCAGAATGACCTACCAATACATATGAAACTCCAATATCTTTAAGTTGTGTCATTGATACCTCACCCGTGAAAGCTCCTTTTTCTTTAGGATAAAAATTTTGTGCACCAACTTTTAAGTTAGTATTTGTTAATGCTTCTTGAATAAAAATAGAAGGTGGAAAAACAATTTTCACTACACCATCATCTTGAAATTTATCTAACTCAGATAATAACATTTTAGCTTCTGATGAAACTAAATTCATTTTCCAGTTTCCTGCAACTATATTCTTTCTCATTATTTATTAAAAATCGTTTTATTTAAACTTTTCATACTAGGTATACTTCTATTAGGGAATTTACCTTTAACTACCGCATCCTGAACTATTAAAAGTGATGGATTTGATCTAGATATTGATTTTAAAGTTATTTCATCGTTAACAAAAACAGGTAGTTCAAAATTATATTTATCCTTAAAAGAATTAATAACATCTCTTCCTGCATTACAAATCATAATAAAAGGAATACCTTTCTCTTTACAACCTTTTTGAATAGCTTTAATTTCGTCTATATGATTCCAATTTGCATCGTTTATGTCTTTAGCTAAAAGAATACATATTGAAGAACTGTTCAAAACCATTTCTTTGATTTTAATATCCGTAACATTTGGATCTGTTATTAAAATGGTATCTATCACTTCATAATCTTCCTTCTTATAATCCTCTGTATTAAATTCAACTAAAGGCAATTCTATAATAGAATTATTTCTCTTATCATTCAACTTGATATATGGTAGCTGTATCTTCGAAAGTTTTTCTTGGACATACTCTAATTCCATTTCCTGTTCTCCAATATCTGAAATAGAGATAGAAGGTTCGAAATCTGCTATCGACGGAAGTTTTGTTTCCACAATCACTTTTTGAACCATACTTTTATATGTCCAAGCTTTATCTTCCCATATTTTAGAATTAGTAAATTCAGGAGAGGTTGACGAAAACTCTTTTACTTCACCTGTTTTTGAATTTTCATAAACCAATAAACTTTCATAAACTCCCTCTTGACCATCGTTCATTTTTTCTTTTAAATCACTTCCTACAGCGTATGGTCTATAATCTTTTAAAGGATTGTATAACAGAACATAAGTTATAAACAACATCGAAATTGACGTAACGATGAAAGTAACTCCAATGTAATTAGATAAAAATTTACCTCCAGCTCTGATTATCCAAAGCGCACTTAACAAAACAACCATTCCGAATAAAAGAGGAAATGACCATCCAAAAATCCATGAAAAAAATGAGATTACGACTAAATAACTAATTGTAAAATATAAATTTTGTTTTCTTGTATTAGGAGTTATAAGTCTTTGGGAAAAGAAAATCCAAAGCGTAAGGTAAACTAAAACAATGTCTTTCCAAAGAGATTCTTTTGGAGTTAAAGACCGACCTACAGAACCTTTCATTGCATCACCAAAACACCCACAATCGTCTACACATTGAGGTTGTTTCATTTCATCTACAACTAAATAGTCAGATGTTTTAGAAACGATTACAACATCTGGATTATTTTTTGATTCTTCAATTTTAAACATTGCAACTGGATCAGACATTTCGTAAGTGTCTCTGTCCACAAACTTTTCATCGTGATTACAACTAGCTGTATGCCAAGTTAAAAAAGTGAAAAACAACATCATTGACAAAGTTAAAAAAGCAACTTTCTTAATTTGCCCCCCAATAATTAATAACACCCCTAATATAATCTCTACAACACAAATAAAAACACTGATACTTAGAGCGTAATCCATCAGGAATTCTAATGAAAAACTAGGCGAACCTAACATTGCTTTAATTCGGTAAGCTAATGCTCCATCTTCAAAATATTCCTCTAATTTGTAGGAAAAACCAAGTGGATCATTTGCTTTTACTAGTCCAGAAACAATACATATTCCTCCTACTAAAACTCTTGCTAAAGAAGAAAACATCATCCTTCCTTTGAAAATCAATATTCCAAAAGTAGTTAACCCTAATAGCAGAAAACCAAGAACTTTAAAAATTAGATTATCTTCTTCAAAATTATCATGAAAACCGAGTACTATTAAAGTCAAACCAGTAAGATTTAACAATACAAATAGTACGTTAAATAAAAAAGATCTCCCTTGAAATGTAATTGGTTGTTTCATTTTTTTTAATATTTAAGATGTATTAATGAAAAAACAGAATAATTTAACATATCAAAATAATTTGCGTCGATGCCCTCACTAATTAATGTAGTTCCTTTGTTATCCTCTATTTGTTTCACCCGCAAAACCTTCATTAAAATTAAATCTGTTAAAGAACTAACTCTCATATCTCGCCAAGCTTCTCCATAGTCGTGGTTTTTCTTTTCCATTAAGTTGAAAGCTTCTTCAATATATTTTTCATATAAGGAAAGTGCAAGTTCAGGATCTATTTCCATTTCATCAAGCTCCAACTCTTTTAATTGAATTATAGCCATCACACAATAGTTTACAATTGCAACAAACTCTTCTTCAACACTTTCTCCTACTCTATTTTCTCCTTTTTCTTGAATAGTACGAATTCGTTGGGCTTTGATAAATATCTGGTCCGTTAAAGAACTTGGTCGAAGAATTCTCCAGGCTGTTCCGTAATCTTTTGTTTTTTTAGAGAAAATATCTCTGCAAACATTGATTATATTTGTATATTCTGTTACTGTATTACTCATTTAATAAAATATGCAAAAATTAAACGTTGAAGATACATATTTCCATTCAAATAACCTCATTCGTGTAAAGGATAAATTATTAGATTTTAATACTCCAAAGGTTATGGGGATTGTTAATTGTACCCCTGATTCTTTTTATTCTGAAAGCAGAAAACAATCTGAAATTGATATTCTAAAACAAGTTGAAAAACATCTTTCTGATGGTGCTGAGATAATCGATCTTGGTGGATATTCTTCAAGACCAGGTGCTAAGGAAGTTAGTGAAAATGAAGAAATATCTAGAGTATTACCTACGATTCAATTAATTAAAAGTCACTTTGAAACGATAATTTCACTGGATACTTTTAGAGCAGAAGTTGCCCGTCAAGGTCTTGAAAATGGAGTGGATATGATTAATGACATCAGTGCTTGGGAAATAGATAATAAACTTTTAGATGTTGTAGCGAAATATCAATGTCCTTATATTTTAATGCACATGAAAGGAGTCCCTTCAAACATGCAATTGAATACAAATTACACCAATATATTTATCGAAATCATTCACTTTCTTTCTGAAAAAATATCGATTTTACAACAAAAGGGAGTTAATGATATTATTATTGATCCTGGTTTTGGTTTTGGAAAAAGCATCGAACAAAATTTTGAATTACTTCGATATCTATCAGCATTAAAAATTTTAAACAAACCTATTTTGGTTGGAATATCTCGTAAATCAATGATTTATAAAAAGCTAAATATAACACCAGAAGAATCTTTAAATGGAACAACGGTTTTAAATACTATTGCAATCAATAACGGTGCTTCTATTATAAGAGTTCACGATGTAAAAGAAGCTAAAGAGTGTGTTCGGTTAACATCTTTTTAAAACAAAAAAAGGGGACTAAAAGTCCCCTCAATAAATTATAAAAAACTAATTAGATACAGAGAACATCCCTACACCACAACCTTTATCCCCACCTTCCATTTCAAAAAACAAATAGAACGTACCAGTAGTTCTACAGTTAAAATCAATAGATGAATAATGCTTTTTAGACGCAGGATTATAAGATGTAGCTAACATCATCCCTTTATTTTTATTCATGTAAATTGACATGATCATTTTGGACTTATTATTTGGATTATTAATTGGTAAAAAACGATATTTCAGTCCTGCTTTCAAGGAAACCATATAAGCCTGTGGATCAGAACCTTTCTTTTGCTCTATCCTATAGTCTTTGATTAGTTTGTATGCTCCTAGCTTACCCAAACCTGCAGCATACTCTGAGTCGCCACTACAGTCAGATCCTCCTGATGGAATTGAAACAACGGATAATAAGCCTCCAACTCCAATAAATACAATTACGTAATAGAAAAATGTTTTAATTTTCATTTAAATTATTTTAAAAGTTTATTTCTTAAACTAATAGATTCTTTTACTATGTCTTTTACTATTCCTTCAGGTGTTACGATCTTTGTTTCACTATTATCGATAAAAACTAATTGACCATCAACTTCTTTCATTTCAGGTTCTCTCATAATTGTTTCGATCGTAACTTGCTCATATAAATCATTTAAAGTCTTAATTTCTTTCGCTAGGTTTGCGAAATAATCGTCTTCAGAGTTTGCTTCTAAAATCTCATATATTTTCTTCACACTTTCTTTTTGCTCAGCAACACGATTCCTCATCTCTTCAGTCATGTTACCTTTTGCAATGTAAGATATAATATAAGAACCTTCTAACCAAGTTCCAAAAACAATCAAAACACTTAGTTCATTTCTTCCCTTTTCTCTAAGGTATTTCTCCATACTATTGAAACTTTCAGTAGACATTTGCTGAAGGGAATCAATATTACTCGAACTTTTAGCCATTCTAATCATGTCTTCAAAATCGAAAAAACGATCAATTTCTAAATCAACTGAAAGTAAACGGATAGCTGCTAAAAATTCAGCTGCTACAAATGATTTTTCATAAATATTGATATATCCCATATCTCCACCATAAGCACCCATCGCCATGGCTTTGTCATAACTAGAAACAAATCTATCTAACTTTTTAGTAGGCAATAATAATTCACTATTAAACTTATTACCGGCATTTTGAATTATCATGGAAGTTTCAATAGGTGAAGGAAAAGACTGTATTAATTGATTAATTTCATCTTTACTCACTTTTACTTTTGACTTACTTACTTGGTTCATTTCTTTTTCTAGCGAGTTTTCTTCAGAAGAAGAACAAGCTCCTAAAACAATAGAAACAACTATTGCTCCAATCATTAATGTTTTCGATTTTAATCTATTCATTATTTACTTTTATTTATTACTAATCAACTAAAACTTTTTTTCTTAAAAATCTGTATGTCTAACATCTTTTTTAATCCATCAAAATAAAGAACGATGAACAAAATAAAAATGAAAAACCAGATTATTAATATGTTATACAAAAAAGTTGAGATTTTGTTACCAAAAAATGATTTTATTGGAACATACATAAATGTTCCGTTAATTTTATAATCTGGATTTAAATGATCTCTCAAAAAGATATGGTCATAATTTTGATAAACCATACTGTTTTCTACAAAGAACTTTTTCTTGCTTAATGCATTCTGAACAATATCGGCTACGTTGTCGTTATGATAACTTCTTTTCAAATTCATTAATGCATTTTCACCTAGAGATTTATCCAAATCCATTATTTTAGCATCCTTTTTTCTTGAAAGTTCATTGTATTTATCTTGATAAAGCGAACTTAAATCGTCTATAAATTGCATCGATTGTTTAATAGAACGATCTTCTACATCAAATTTCAAGACACTTTTGACAATCGGTTTTGATGCTTCAAACACGAGTGTATTATAAACTGTATCACTACACTTCAAAGATTCATCTTTATTATCCGATAATTGATCATTTAATAAATCGGTTAAATAAGGGTATAAATAAGATGTTCTGTAGTTATAATCACTTAATAGCTGTTCGTAATCAAAAACATTTTTCTCGTAAGTATTATTTGAGAACTGAGCTACCATTATCCCTTCATAAGCCCATCTAGAAACCATCAAATTAGATACAACTGGAATGTGGTGACCTCCACCTATTGACTTATTTAAATTCTCAAACTTAAACATTGCTCCTCCAAGAATCATTTGAGGAATCACAATTAAAGGAATGATTATATAAATCGTAACAATGGTCTTAAAACTAGAAGAAAGAAGCAAACCAAGAATATTTCCAAAAACAAAAACTGAAAATATTAAAATCCAATAATAAAAGAAATTGTCATTTAACTCAATAATTAAATTCCCAACTCCACAAAGTAATAATGATTGTAAAACAGATAGTAAAATCAGATAAATTGCTTTTGATTTTAAATAACTTAACCTAGACAATTGGAGAAACTTCTCTCTTTTTAAAATCTTTTGATCTTTAAATATTTCCTCTGCACTAATCGTTAAACCTACAAAGAGAGCCACTATAATTAACATAAAAATATACGCTGGTACATTTTCATTCATGCTGAGCGTGTACTCTTGGTCAATATTATTTGAACTCTTAATAATAAAACTTAGTAGAGCTGCTAAAACAGGTGCTTCCAGCAAAGCAATTAAAACGTATTGTTTATCGTTCCATCTAGATAAAAAATCTCTTGTAAAGAAAACCTTAAATTGCTTTAACAGATTTGGCGACTTTATCGTTTCTAATTTATCTAGGGGAATACTTTTATCTACTTCTTTTGAAACAAACTTTTCTTTAAAGTACTCGTTCCATTTAGCTGGTTTTATTTTTCGCTCAGAAGTATAGTTCCCAAAATCATCAATTTCCTTATCTTCTAAAGTGTCAAAAATCTGTTCAGGCGTTACATTACCACAAGTTCCGCACTCTCCAATTTCGTGATTAATTTGGTTTGTAACAGTTTTGAAATAAATAACCGCTTCGATAGGGTTACCATAGTAAACAGGTAAACCTCCAACATCTAAAATAAATAATTTATCGAATAATTTATAAATCTCACTCGCTAGTTGATGAATTACTACAAAAATTATTTTTCCAGTTTGAGCTAAATGCTTCAATAACTGCATTACATTTTCAGAATCTTTAGAAGAAAGACCAGAAGTTGGTTCATCTACAAACAGAACCAGTGGTTCTCTAATTAATTCTAATGCTATGTTTAATCTTTTACGTTGCCCACCACTAATTTTTTTGTTTAATGGATTACCAACTGCTATATCTCTGATTTCGTATAGTCCCAGTTCTTTTAAAACTTTCTCTATTCGTTCTTGAAGCTCTTCTTCAACCCAAGTATCGTTTAATAATTTTGCGTTAAAATATAAATTTTGATAAACAGTCAGCTCCTCCATTAATAAATCATCTTGAGGAATAAATCCTACATTTGATTTACTTTCAGAAGAACTAATATCGTAACCATTCAACTTTACCATTAGGAAAAGTATATCGAGGAATGGAAGCGTCGAAAAGAATATTCTCGTTTGTTTCTTTTTTCCTATAGTTCGTTAAAACTCCACTAAAGAATATCGAAGACTTTGGGGTTCTAATAGTAGAACCATCATTTACAACATAGGTCTTTTTCTCTTTAATTTGAAGACAATTCAAATTAACATTTAAGTCCCCGAAATACCTAAATAAAACAATACCAGCTGACTCAATAATAGAGAAAAAGAAAATTGCATTTAAACCATCTTTTTGATAAAAGGACTCATTTTCTATTTCAAAGTGATTCTTATCTAAATAAACTTGAAATGTTTCATTTTCAATAATATCATCTATTGAGCTAGCTGCAGAAAACGCTTCTATTTCTTTATACTCTTTCTTGTCTACCCTAAAAACTTGACCAATTGTTTTTAAAAGCTCTAAACGTAGATCAGATAATTTTTCAGCTAAATAAACAAATTCAGCTAAACGAACTAAAACGATTGATTTCTGCTTTGAAGATAACGTTTTATTAATTCGCTTACAAAGTGCTAGTGTTCTAACAGAATCTTTTACTGATGTTCTTTTAACCGAACCATCCTCTGATGAATCTGCATTTATATACCCAGTATATTGATCGTAGTAAGTATCAAACTTTTCACGAGAAATCTGAGTAAGTTAAAATTCTTTTACGTATTCATCTAACAATTCGTTATTCTCATCATCTTGTTTGTAGATGATGGCAAATAATTGTATCAGGGCTTTTAATATTTCCTCACTCATATTTTATGAGTGACATAAGACTTTAACACATCAGGTTAAAAACTTATAATCTAAATATAGTTTGACTTTTTTTTTAAAAAAAGAATTTTATACCGTCATTCAAAAGAGGGCGGTAATTTTGTTTTAACCTTTATAGTAATCATTAGTCTTCTCAAAAAAAGCTTTTAAGTAATTTTCATTATTGATGGAAGAAGTATTTATCTCCATCACTTTTGGTCTCCCTCCCTCTTCGTAAGTATAAAAGTCTTCCATTTGACTTTCTATACCTTGTATTGAATCTGCTTTAAAATAACTCAAATTAAAGGCTTTACATAAATGTTCAGCAGAATAACCATGAGGAGCTACAAAGGTGCTTTCTTGATCAGTAGAAGATGGACCAGGAATTATTTTAAAAATCCCCCCTCCATCATTATTTATTAGAAATATTCTAAAATTTGGGGTAAGATAATTATTCCAAAAAGCATTGCTATCGTAAAAAAAGGAAATATCTCCAGTAATTAAAACGTTCCAATCTTCTTTTTTAACAAAAGCAGCTCCCGCAGCAGTACTGGAACTTCCATCAATTCCACTTGTTCCTCTATTGGACCAATATTGAATACTCTGAATAGGGTCAAATAATTGGCAATAGCGAACAACAGAGCTATTAGCCATGTGTAAATGAGACAACTCAGGAAGGTAATCCATAACTGTTTCAAAAACCTTTAAATCACAATAAGGTAAAGAATCATAAAATTCAGCAAGTTTATCTTGAACCTCAAAATCTTTTTGTTTCCATTTAGCTCCAAACATGGAGGTATTTCTTTCTACACTTAGGCTGTTTATCGAATTAAAGAAGGTAACTACATCAACTTTAAAACTTTGCGTTAACGACTGATAAGTATCCATAAATGGGAAATCAAAACCTACTTTCCAGTGGTATTTTGGTTTATTGTTTCTAAAAAAAGATTTTATTTTTTTGGAAACAACTGCACCTCCAATAGTTATCAATAAATCCGGAGCATAGTCCATCACCTCATCCTCTGATATAACATTCAACGTTCGGTCAATACAGTGAACAAACATTTGATGTACTAAATTAGAAGTGTTTTCTACTAAAATAGCTACAGAAGTATCTCCTGACAACTCTTTCAATTGATCTAAAAGTATTTTATCTGGAGCCAACTGTCCACATAATATTAGTTTCTTTGAGCTTTTATTCCAAACGTTTGTAATGAATGACTCTTCAGATGAATTAAGTTTACTCGAAGGAGTAATTAATTCTATTTGTTTTGGAATGATTTCATCCACTTCCATTATATCGTATAAAGGTTCAGACAAAGACATATTAAAATGAATTGGGCCTTTCCAATCTTTTAGCCCTAACTGAAACCCTTTAGAAAGTTCCCTTTCCATAAACCATAAGTATTCATCAGAAATATCTCTATCAGAAAAAGACGCTGAAAACTGAATGTGATTTTGGAAAACATTTGTTTGAACAATAGTTTGACCATCCCCTTGATCTACCCATTCATTTGGTCTATCTGCTGATATTACAACCAAAGGAATCCCTTGATAATAAGCTTCCGCTATAGCTGGGTAATAATTTAAAACTGCTGAACCTGATGTACAAACAATAGCAACAGGATCTTTTAATTGCTGAGCCATTCCCATAGCAAAAAAGGCGGCTGAACGCTCATCATGTACAATATGTGTTTCAATATTTGGATGATTATCAAAAGCAATTATAAAAGGAGCATTTCTTGAACCAGGAGAGAAAACTACATGTTTAACTCCATTAGAAACACATTGCTGAACAATTAACTGAACTCCTTTCTTATTACTCGATACCATAAAACAAAATTAAGTATTAAATTCTTTAATAAAAGTTAATAAAATAAAAAAGGGCAACTAAAAGTTGCCCTTTGAAAAGTATTAATTGTAAATCAATTATTGAATTACAACTTTTTCAATTTTATCTGCAAATTGAACGAAATAAATTCCAGCTTCTAAATTAGAAACGTTAAATACTTCTTCTTTATTATTAGAAACGATTCTTGTTTCAACCTCTTTTCCTTCTGAAGTCATTAAAGTGATTACTCCATTAGATAAGAAATTATCTGATAAAGTAACTGTGATGAAGTTTTGAGCAGGATTTGGAGCTACTGAAAAAGCAGATGTAAAGTGCTCTGGTAAACTTGCACAATCTTGAATTGTTAAAGAAACAGTTGTAGAGTCATCACAAGTGTTATCAACATTAGAAGCAAATTGAACTGTATAAGTTCCAACAGTAGAAGAAGAAGCTGTTACTAAACCTGAACTAGCATCGATAGATAATCCTGCTGGAGTTGAAGTAAATGTACCAGTAACAGAAGCGTCTGTTAAAGTTGGAGTAACTGCAGCTGCAGTATTACATAAAGTTGATTCTGAATAAGAAAAAGTAACATCATCCTTTGTGTCATATACTAAACAAGGTCTAGCTTTTACAATAAAATTATCAATAAAAAGTGATGTTGATAAAGTATTACCTGTTCCAGCATATGAAATAAAGTCAACATATTTAGGGTCTGTATCAACTTTTGCTCCTAAATAAGTTTTAGTAAACAAAGTCGTTTGACCTTCAACTCCTTGTAAAGCAACAATTCCAGTTGATTTATCAAAATAAAGGCTTAATGTAAATTCAGTATTTTCTGCTAAAGTTAAAGCAGCACCTCCACCATTTCCATCATCTCCTAAATAATAGTATTTTGTTGAAGTAGTTCCTCCTGAAGTTGCATAAACACCTGAAAATAACTCTTGAGATACAGCATCATACATGAAAGCGGCTATTGTTCCAAAGCTCTCGTCATATAAACCTAACTCAAACGTATTTGCAGATGCAGATGCAGTTCCTGTTTGAAGAGTAAAAGACATAAACAAATTGTCATTACCCGCTGTTCTTGTATCCCATGAAATGTTTTTGAAACAATCTCTTAAAGACTCTTCAGCTGCTTGACCTTTAATTTCAATCCCTTGAGAACCGTTAGTTATATTTACAATTTGGAAATCAGACTCTGAATGATCGTCACTAGCTGAATAAGTGAACCAACCATTTTGACCGTCTAAATCACCTAGGTTAAAAGACTCAAAATCATCATTAACAATGGTTTGTGAGCTTGCTGTAAAAGCCATAGCTAATACAGATAAAGAAAATAAAATTCTTTTCATGTTTGTAGTTTAATAATTTATATTTATGTATAGTTACTACAAATATAATGTAAAATTCTTTTAAACAAAAAGATAAAAAACTTTTAACATATTAACTTTAACTAAACTAATGACATATCTATTAGAAAGACATACTGTAAAATAAAGAGGTGTAAATATCTTTTTATCATTAAATTTACACTATGAGAACAGCCGTTATCGATTTAGGAACAAATACTTTTAACATACTTATAGCAGATGTTGACTCTAATAATTTCAAAATTGTTCATACTGAAAAGGAAGGAGTTGCTCTAGGTAAAGATGGAATTCAGAAAAACATAATCTCTATAGATGCATTTGAAAGAGGAATAAAAACTCTTCGTCATTTTAACTTTGTTTGTATTCATTATAAAGTCGATAGAATCAATGCTTTTGGAACTTCAGCTTTAAGAGGAGCTAGTAATGCAAAAGGTTTTGTAGATAAAGTTTATAATGAACTAGGAATTCGAATAAATATTATTTCAGGAGAAAAAGAAGCTGAATTGATTTATAATGGCGTTAAATTATCTTATAACTTCAACAACCCTGTTGTTATAATGGATATAGGAGGTGGAAGTACTGAATTTATTTTTGCAAATAAAGAAGGTATAAAGAATATGATTAGTTTAGATATTGGTATATCAAGAATCTTTGAAAATTTCACAATCTCAAACCCTGCTGAACCAAAAGAAGTTAAAGAAGTTGAAAATTGGTTAGAAAAAACCTCTAATAACTATTTTGACAATAAAACGCAAGAAATATTAATCGGTGCTTCTGGAACTTTTGAAACTTTTTACGAATTAATTTTTAACAAAACATTCCCTGAAACCCAAAAGTGTATTGAACTACCAATTAATTTACTATCCGATGAACTCGATAAAATAATTTATTCCACAGACCAACAACGAAATCTAAACGAATACCTAATTCCAATAAGGAAGAAATTAGCTCCTATTGCTGCTATAAAAACGAGATGGGTTCTTCAAAAGTTAGACATTAAACAAGTTTTTGTTTCTCCATGTTCTTTAAAAGAAGGCGCAATGCTCGAAGGAGATTTAGTTTAATTTTATCAATTTAAAGCTTCTCTTTTTCATGTTTTTGGGCCACTCTCTTTTTTAGATAATTGAAAAGGTAATGCGTACCAATAGCTGATCCTGAACCTACTAACGCACCTGCTAATACGTCAGAAGGATAGTGAACACCTAGATACATTCTTGAATAACCAACAAGAGATGCCCAGGTATACATTGGCGCAATAACATACCATTTAGGATAAATTAAACTAACAGCTGTTGCTGATGCAAAACAAATTGAAGTATGTCCTGAAGGCATTGAATACGAACCTCCATGTGTGTGTTTGGTTATTTCGGGATAAGTTACAAAAGGTCGATCCCTTTTTATGGTTGACTTCAATCCAAAAACCATCAATGAACTCAACAAAGAAGTAGAAAGCATTTCTCCACTTTTCCAAAAATCTTCTTTTTCTTTTGTTATTATCCCTTTTAAAAGAATAATTCCAGGAATCCCAAAAGTTACGGGGTCGTCAGAATTAGTAATTAAAGTCATCCAGTCACCTTTCTGAATCTCACTTGGATTTATCTTTCTTAATAAATTAATATCGCCGTTTTGAGCAAAAAGACAGTTATTAACAATAAAAATGAAAGTAATTTTGTATAAAAAATTCATTTATTCAATTCTTTAAAATTTGGTAGATCTCTATAATAAGAGATGTTTTTACTATCCTTATTTATCTTACAAGTCACATTTGTTAATCCATTTGTAAGAAACAAATAGGAAGTGTTCAATTTAAAATTATACTGAGCTATTTGATGTAAAACTTTTTCGTTTATTTCAATTTCAACCGACTTACACTCAACAATTAATAAAGGTATTTTATTAATATCAAAAACAACAAGATCACATCGTCTAGATAATCCATTTACAGAAATCAAAAACTCAGAAGCCAATAATCCTAAAGGAACGTTTTTTTCATTTATTAAAAAATGTATAACATGTTGACGAACCCACTCCTCTGGTGTTAAAACAAGTTTTTTTTTTCTTACAATACACCAAACGTAAAAAACACTTTCTTTTTTGGTAATTTTCAGGTCTGCTTTTGGAAAAGATAAAGGTGAAAACATTACATCATTAATAATTCGATGTTTTTATACTTCAGATCAAATACTTTTCCAAGAACCTCACTTGTCAAAACACCTTTATAAATATAAACTCCACTTCTAAAGCCACTATCTTTTTGAATTAACTCGGAGCACCCTCCCCTATCTCCCATCTCTAACAAAATAGGAGCAAAAACATTTGACAAAACAGACGATGCAGTTCTAGAAACTCTTGATGCGATGTTTGGTACACAATAATGGATAACCCCATGTTTTTCAAATGTTGGCTTTGAATGATTGGTAACTCTTGAAGTCTCAAAACAACCGCCTTGATCAATACTAACATCTATTAAAACCGAACCAGGACTCATATTTTCAACCATTTCTTCTGTAACCACACATGGCGTTCTTCCTAGTGGTGCTCTTAGAGCTCCAATAACAACATCGGCACTAGCTATTGCTTTTGCTAAATTTTTAGGCTGTATAACATAAGTAAACAAACGAGTGGAAGAATTATCTTGAACCCTTCTTAGTCTTGACATTGAATTATCAAATACTTTTACTGATGCTCCTAATCCTAAAGCTCCTTTTATAGCAAACTCACCTACGGTTCCAGCTCCAATAACCACTACTTCTGTTGGTCTTACTCCGGTACCCCCTCCCAACATTATTCCTTTTCCAGAAGAGTAACAAGACAACAATTCACCTGCAATCAAAACCGATGTGGTTCCGGCGATCTCACTCATAGCTCTTACAATCGGAAATATCCCTTTATCATCTCGAATATAATCCCATGCAATCGCTGTAATTTTTTTCTGCATTAACTTTTGAAGAATAGCCTTTGCTGAGATAGAAATCTGAAGAGCTGAAACCAATGTTTGATTCCCTTTCATCATATCAATTTCCTCTTCAGAAGGAGGACCTACCTTAAAGATCATATCACATTCAAAAATCTCTTTTGGGTAGTAGCAAATTTCGGCTCCAGCCTCACTATAATCTCGATCTGAAAAATTAGCCATTTCCCCACTTTTCGATTCTATTTTGACTCTATGGCCATGTAAAACTAAAATCGAAACTGCTTCTGGAACTAACGCAACTCTTCTTTCTTGAAAAAAAGACTCTTTTGGGATACCAATAAAAAGTTGTCCTTTCTTTGGAGTTATTTCCAACATTTCTTCTTGAGGTAACAAACTACCTTTTGCCAATAAATGCTTTAAAATCTCAGGATCTGTTTTCATAATTTAAAAACTTGTTCGGTATAATATCTATTTCTTTTCAAATGTAACAATTCGTTCGAGATTATCATTCATTTCAAAGTTAACCCAAACAGTAGTATCAGGTAATAAAGATACAATTTTTTCTGGCCACTCAATAAAACAATAAGCATCGTTGTACAACATTTCTTCAATTCCTATATCATAAGCTTCATCTTCACTTTCAAGGCGATATAGATCAAAATGATTTATCTTACCAAAAGCAATACTTTCATAAGAGTTGACTAATGAATATGTTGGAGAACCCTCTATCTCCTCTACACCCAACGCTTTTAATATAGATATAATAAATGTTGTTTTACCAACCCCCATTTGACCTTTTAAAGCAAAAACTTTTACCCCTTCATTTTCATCTAGAAACAGTTTAACTGCAAAAGGTAAATCTTCAATTCTTGAAATTTTAATCTCCATCTTATTTCGGTTGTAGAACAATGTAAGGAATTAACAATTCTTCTAAAGAAATACCTCCATGTTGAAATGTATCAGTATAATGATGTACAAAATGATTATAATTGTTTGGATATACAAAAAAATCAGCTTCTTTCGCAAAAATAAATTCTGAAGACAAAGCTCCTTTCGGTAAAAAGATATCTTCCGGTTTTCTAACTTGAAAAACTTCTTTTTCTTTATAAGACATTCCTCTACCAATTTTGTACCTTAAATTAGAATTTAAATTTCTCTCTCCGACTACCTTAACAGGGTTATCAACTTTTATTGTACCGTGGTCTGAAGTTATAATTAACTTCATTTTAGAACTGGCTATTTTTTTAATAATCGTTTGTAAAGGAGAATGCTCATACCAAGAAACGGTTAAAGAACGATAAGCTGCTTCATCGTCTGCCAACTCTTTTATCATTTTCATTTCTGATCGAGCATGTGATAACATATCTACAAAATTATAAACAATAACATTGAGGTCATTATCCTTCAACTCATTAAAACTATCTGCTAATTTCTTTCCGGCATCGTAATTAGTAATTTTATTATAACTCCACGAAATATCTTTTTTTAACCTTAATAAATTTTTTTCTAACAATTCTTTTTCATAAAGATTCTTCCCTCCTTCTTCATCTTCTGAAACCCATAAATCAGGATATAGCTTTTCAATCTCCGAAGGCATTAATCCCGAAAAAAGTGCATTCCTTGCATAGTGAGTAGCAGTTGGAAGTATAGAGTAAATAATTTCTTCATTTTCAATTTTAAAGTATTTCATTAAAATTGGTTTTAACATCATCCACTGGTCATACCTTAAATTATCAATTACAACCATTGCTGTTTTTTGCTGATCAACTTCTGGGATTACTTTATCTTTTATTAAGGAGTGAATCATCTGAGGAGCTTCTTCATCCCCTTTTAGCCAATCTTCATAGTTGTTCTCAACAAACTTTACAAAAAGAGAGTTTGCTTCTTTTCTCTGCATATTAAGCACCTCTCTCATTCCTGTATCTTCAATCTTTTCTAACTCTAATTCCCAATAAACAAGTTTTTTAAATAAATCAGACCATTCAACTAAAGTCATATTATTATGTAAAGCCATTCCTAACTGACTAAATTCTTGTTGGTAAGTCGAATTTGTTTTTTGAGAAACTAATTTACTATGATCTAAATTTTTTTTAATCGTTAATAAAATTTGATTTGGATTAACAGGTTTTATAAGATAGTCAGCTATCTTACTCCCTATTGCCTCTTCCATAATATGCTCCTCTTCACTTTTAGTAATCATTACTACTGGAACAAAAGGTTTAGATTCTTTTATTTGCAATAAAGCCTCTAACCCTGATATTCCTGGCATATTTTCATCTAAAAAAATGATATCATAAGCGGTTTTATTACTTTTCTCAACAGCGTCTAAACCATTATTAAGTGTATCTACCTCATATCCTTTTGATTCTAAAAATAGAATATGTGGTTTTAATAAATCTATTTCATCATCTGCCCAAAGAATTTTAACCGCCATATGCCCTTTATTTTTTAAATTTGATTTATTAAATACTAAAAAAAACACTCTTGCGTCCAAATTTAACTAGAAATAACAAGAAGAAAATTATAAACGATCCAATTTATGGATTTATTTCAATACCTGATGAATTTATTTTCGACCTAATTGAACATCCTTTTTTTCAACGTTTAAGGAGAATTGCACAACTTGGAACAACAAGTCTAGTCTACCCTGGGGCCCTTCATACAAGGTTTCATCACGTTATAGGAGCTATGCATTTAATGACTTTAGCAATTTCTACAATAAGAAAAAAAGGTACAGAAATTTCTGCTGACGAAGAGCAAGGAGCTTTGATAGCTATTCTACTTCACGACATAGGCCATGGACCATATTCTCATGCATTAGAATACGATATCGTAAATAAAGTAAGCCATGAATCTATTTCTAGTTTTTTTATAGAACGCCTTAGTGAGGAATTTGGAGGTAAACTTGATTTAGCCTTAGAGATTTTTCAAAACAGATATCCAAAACAATTTCTCCATCAATTAGTATCTAGTCAATTAGATATGGATAGATTGGATTACCTAAATAGAGACAGTTTTTATACTGGTGTAAGTGAGGGAGTGATTGGAAGCAATAGAATTATTGAAATGCTAAATGTAAATAAAGGGCATTTAGTTCTAGAGGAAAAAGGAATCTATTCAGTTGAAAAATTCATCGTTGCCAGAAGACTGATGTACTGGCAAGTTTACCTTCACAAAACAGTTGTAGCTGGAGAGTTTATGTTAATTCATATACTTAGAAGAGCCAAAGAATTAAAGATTAACGGTGAAGATTTATTTGCTAGTCCTTCATTATCTTTCTTTTTATCTAATAACATAAACATTGAAGACTTTGAGAATAACCCTGAAGTTTTAAACAACTTTTCATTATTAGATGATTATGATATTCTTGGAGCAATTAAGGTTTGGCAATTTTCTAAAGATAAAGTTTTGGCTTTATTGTCTAAAAAACTTGTAAACAGGAAACTTTTAAAAATTGAAATCTCCAAAACACCCTTCTCTCAAGAGAGAATTAATCAAGAGTTAAACATCATTCAAAAACACCTTTCATTATCAAGAGAGGAAGCAAAATATTTTGTTTACGCTGAAAAACTAACTAACAATGCTTATAATGAAGACAAAGAGAATATCAACTTATTGTTTAAGAATGGTGAAACTATAGAGTTGTCCAAAGCTTCTGATAATTTAAATATTTCTGCATTAGCAAAACCTGTTGAAAAATATTGTCTTTGCTATTGTGAGATTTAATTAAGTTTTAAGCTAAAAAAATCCCCATTTAAAACATAAACGGGGATTTTTAATTTTATGCATATTAAAAAAACTATACTCTAACACACCATTTATTTACATCTTCAATTTTACCGGCTTTCAGATCATCTAGATAAGACTTAACTTTATTTGAAAACTCTCTACCTTCAACTGAAGGTAAATCATACTTTTCTCCTCTGTAACCAATAAGAACGATGTGTGCTATAGTAGCTGCAGTTCCTGCACCAAAAACTTCAGTTATTGAGCCATCCTTAACACCTGAAATTACTTCTTCAACAGTCACCTTTCTTTCTTCAACATTAATACCCCATTGTTTTGCAACTTCTAGAACAGTTCTTTTAGTGGTCCCTTTAAGAATTGTGTCTGTGTCTTCAGCTGGAGTTACAAGAGTACCATTAATCATGAACAATATATTCATTGTTCCAGACTCCTCGATGTATTTATGTTCTTTACCATCGGTCCAAACTAATTGGTGAAAACCTTCTTTCTGGCATTTTAGAGCTGGATACAAAGCAGCAGCGTAGTTACCAGCTGTTTTAGCTGTACCAACACCACCTTCTGCAGCTCTAGTAAAGTGTTCTTCAATTTTAACACTCACTGGCTCTGAATAGTACATCCCAACTGGACAAGTAAAAATAATAAAACGGTATTTATCAGATGGTTTCACACCTATAAAGTCATCCATTGCAAACATAAAAGGTCTGATATACAGAGAGTAATCCTCTTTAGAAGAAACCCATTCTCTATCTACATCAACTAACTTTTTTATTAATTCAACAAATACTTCTTCTTCAATTGTAGCCATACACATACGCTCACAAGACTCTTTAAATCTTTTAGCATTCATCTCTGGTCTAAAAAGAACAACTTCACCCGATTCTGTTTTGTTAGCTTTCATACCTTCAAAAACAGATTGTCCATAATGAATTGCAGAAGTAGCTGGGTCTAAAGACAAGTTACCATATGGCATTATCTCTGCTTGCTCCCATTTTCCATCAATATAATCCATGACCAACATATGATCTGAAAAGACTCTACCAAAAGGGATATTATCCCAGTTAACTTTATTAATTTTTGAATTATCAGTACGTTTTATATTTATGGAGGATAATGCATCAATCATATTATTATTGTTTTTTCTTTGTAAAGATAACTACAAACATTATATCTGACAATCAATTTTTTTATAAAAACTCATAATTTTCTTTAATTTTACCTATTTGGTAAATGTTTATGAATAAAAGTAGAGAGATATTAAAAAAGTACTGGGGGTATGATCAATTCAGACCATTTCAAGAAGAGATAATTGATGATGTCATCTATGGCCACGACACCTTGGCCTTGCTTCCTACTGGAGGAGGTAAATCTATTTGTTTTCAAGTTCCAGGCATTGCTAGAGAAGGTATTACATTAGTTATCTCTCCTCTTATTTCTTTGATGCAAGACCAAGTTAAAAATCTTCAAAAAAAAGGCATTAAGGCTAAAGAAATAACAAGTGGGTTATCATATAGAGACATAGACATTACTCTTGACAATGCAAAGTTTGGAGGTATCGATTTTCTTTACACATCTCCAGAAAGGTTAAAATCCAAAATTTTTATTGAACGCTTCAAGCAAATGTCTGTTGGACTTATTGTAGTTGATGAAGCGCACTGTATATCTGAATGGGGACATGACTTTAGACCTTCTTACAAAGACATAAAACAACTGAGAGTTTTTCATCAAGAAGTTCCAATTGTGGCTTTGACGGCTACAGCTACTGAACGGGTAAAAAAAGATATCATTCAGCAACTTGAACTAAAAAAAGTAAGAACGCACGTTGCTCCTTTTGAAAGGAAAAACCTATCTTATAACATTAAAAAAGTTCCAAACAAAGCAGCTAGAATACTTGAGTACTGTACTCAAAAACAAAATGAAACAGGTATTATCTATTGTCAGACTAGAAAAAATGTTAAAGAAATTGCTAAACTTCTTCATTCTTCTGGACTAAAAGTAGGTATTTACCATGGTGGTATGTCTAATGAAGACAGATCTATAATGCTAGAAGGTTGGCTAAAAGGTGATGTAAAAGTCATGGTAGCAACAAATGCTTTTGGAATGGGTATCGACAAGTCTGATGTGCGTTATGTTCTCCACTATGAATTCCCTAATAACCTTGAAGCATTTTTTCAAGAATCTGGAAGAGCAGGAAGAGATGGCAAACCTTCAAACTGTATAGTTTTTTGGGAAGAAAAAGACATTATTAATTTAAAAGAAAAAAATAATCAACTATTCCCTCCAATAGAAACTATTAAAATGACCTATCGAGCTTTGTGTAATTTTTTAAAAATTGCTATTGGCTCGGGTAACCAAGAAACCTATAACTTTGACTTACAGGCATTAACTGATAAATTTCAACTTGACATAAAAAACACCTATCATTCACTAAAAATTCTTGAATTAAACAACGATCTTGTTTTCAATGAAAATTCATTTCATCCAACTCGCTTAAGAATTGCTGTTGGAAATACTGAACTTTATAGTTTCCAAATTAAAAACTCTAAATACACACCTTTATTATCTGTTTTAACAAGAAGTTTCCCTGGTATTTTTAGTCACTTTTTTGAAATAAACGAAAAAGAAATTGCAGGAAAAATAAAAACAAATCAATTAAATGTAACCAACCAATTAAAAGAATTAGAAAAATTTGGTTTAATAGACATTAACTGGAAATCTAATCTCCCAACTGTAACACTTCTTCATGAAAGACTTCCTAATGATTACATCAACTTATCAACAGAAGTATACTCTCATAGAAAACAAGTAGCTTTTGAACGACTATCTAGTGTAATCGATTTCCTTGAAGACAAAAAGGAATGTAGGCAAAAAAAGATGTTAAACTATTTTAACCAAGTGTCAGATAATTGTGAAAACTGTGATATCTGCTCGTCTAAAACAACAAAAAACTCTATAAATAGCATTGAGAATGATATACTTAATTCTCTAAGTAAAAATCAAACATTGAATGAACTTTTTAATAAAATTAATAGACCTGAAAAGGATATTATCCTTGCAATTCAACAATTAATACTTTCTGAGAAGGTTTTTGAAAACAATGGTAATTACTGTAAAAAACAATTGTAAACTAAGACTTTGATACTACTGTTTTCAATTCATGTATTTCCTTCTGAAGGGTTTGAAGGGTTTTTGATATATCCTTATCATCTATCCTAACTTCTGGTAATTCTGGCGAAATATAATTAACAAACTTCCATATCTCAATAACTTCATTGACGTGAACATAGTAGGGAGAATAAAAAGGATTAGTAGAACACAATTGTAAAGATTGATTTTTCGAAATTAAATTATGAACTATTTTAAATACTATTCCGTCATTTTTAGTAACAACAATACATGGTGTATCATCTCTCAATGTCATCCAGTTTTGAACAAACTCAGCAACAACATAGGATCCTTCTACAACTGGAGGCATTGAGTCTCCTTTGATAGGAAAAGACCTATATTTTTTTTCTTTCGACAAAAATGGCAAGTTAAAAGTAGGTAATACCTTCAAGTAATCTGGATCAGCATATCCTGAAGTATAACCTGCACTAGCCTTTAAAGAAATCATTTCAATAACTTCTTCATTATCTTGACTTACAACAGAGGAAAGAACCCTTAATTTCTGACCTTTAACATCTGTGAATAAACCTTTTTCTAGGCGTTCTAGTTCTAATTCAGACAGAATAGAAAGATCTTTTTTAACCAAGTCATCTATAGATACTTTGTAAAAGCTGCTTAACGCTATTAAACTATCCAAATTGGGTTGTGCTACACCATTTTCGTAACCACTATAAGTTGACCTTGTAAGTTGTAATTCTTTTGCAACATCTTCTTGAGATTTTTTCAAACGTTTTCTAAGAAGTTTAATATTGTTACCTATCGTACTCATCCAAATGTTATATTTTCATCAAATTTACAAATTCTTATTAAATAAACAATCAAATGACTAGTTTCTAATCTGTTTTTTTGGTTTTATCGTATTAAAACCTGATATCGATCTTTATTTAATGTTTAAAAAATCATCTGTGAAATATCTATTATTTATAAATAGTTCTAATATTTTACTACTGCTCATTTATTTTCTTATTAAAAAATAAAAAAGGAGGATAAACTAATATCCTCCTTTCATCTAGATTAAAGTAATTGTTATTTCAACAGATTTACTTGACCTGAAACTTGTGTAACCTTATCTGATGTTTTAGCTTTAATAACCATGGTCCATATGTATAAACCTGACTGTTGAACATCTCCATTTACTCCATAAGTTCCATCCCAACCTTTATTAATATCATGAGACTCGAATACTATCTCTCCCCACCTATTATAAATATATAGAGAGAAATCTTCTAAAGAGACACCTGTGCTAAACTCAGGTTTAAAAACTTGGTTAATACCATCTCCATTTGGTGTAAATGAATTTGGCACATAATACACTTCTTCTTCAATAACTTTTATAGCTAAAGTACTTGTATCTCTACAACCTTCATCCGAAATTGCTATTAAAGTAACATTATATAAAGCTTCATGTTCTGGAAATTCATGTTCTGGATTTTCTAATGTTGGATCATCTATTGAAACATCATCTCCAAAGTCCCAAATATATTCATCCCCATCAATTGAATAATTTTCAAATTGAACTTTAGTATCCATACTATTAACCTCATTATTATCAGCTATAAAATCTGAAACGGGTATAGGATTAGTACAAATATAATTTGATAATGTTTCAGATGAACTACAGCCATTAGCAAATGTTTTAGTTAAAGAAACATCAAAACAAGAATGCACATTATATGTATTTGAAGCATTACCACATGAGTTAGATTGATTTCCATCTCCAAAATCCCATACACATAAATCTGCAACTTCAGGGTTGTCATCTGTCAAAGTAACTTGTAATGGTAAACACCCTTCAATTGTATCTGCAGAAAAAACAATAACTGGATTAGCTAATACATTCACATCTATTACTTCTGTTGTAGAGCAACCGTTTGAAGGGTTAACAACTGTATAATCTATTGAATTAATCCCTGTAGAAGCTGTTAAATCTAAAATAGAAGAAGATGCTGTAGATATTCCTAAACCAGTATATTCTCCCCCAGAAATATTTACATAACTAGATAAGTCTAATGAATCTTCACTTTGACAAACATCAGGTACTGGAGTTACTTGTAAATTCAATGTTGTAACATCTTCAGTAATTACAATTGTTGAAAAGTCGATACATAGTGTGTTAAAATCAAAAACAAATAAACGATAAGTTCCAGGTGCATCTACATCTATTGTTTGTGCATCATCAGGAGTTAATATATTACCATTATTATTGATTTCATCCCAAGAATAAAACCAATTGGCACCTTGACTGGACAAAGTTCCATCAATAGTTACAACCGGATTATCACAAGTTATTTCAGTTGAAGCAGATTGAGTAATAACAGTTGGAGGTGTATTATTTTCTGTAATTGTCACAAAGTCTGATACTGAACAACCGTTTATTTGATCAGTTACTGTTAAAGTATATACTCCTCCTATATTTACTGTAGGGGTTAATGTTGTTTCTCCAAAAAGAATACCTCCAACTGGTCCAGTCCATAAATAATCTACACCAGAAACAGTTGATCCTGTACCATCTAAATCAACAGATGAGGGCAAACATACAATTTCATCATCAACACCTGCTTCAGCAATTATTGTTGGAATAACTGTGACTTCTACAGCTGCACTATTATCGTCTGGGCACCCAACCATCTTCAGAACTCTTCTAAAATAAGTTGTTTGTGTTAAAGCACCTGGACTATAATCTTGTGAAGTCTCTCCAGAAATATCTGACCATGTTGAATTATCTAAACTTGATTGCCATTGGTAAGTTGAAGGTGCTGATGGTGTGATAGTTGGAACAGTTCCTACTAAAGTTGAAGCTATATCTCCAACGCATATTGTTTCATCTGAACTTATAGTATTATCCGAAACTACTGAACAATTACAACTTACTGCTTGCAATCCTGAATTTACAGAACAAGTATTTCCAACTATACGAACATAGAAAGTATAGCTATTTCCAGGCGTTAAACCTGTAAAAACATTACTAGCTTGATAAGTTACATCATCTAAACTATATTCTAAAGTTCCACTAGTAGTAGTTGCGTTAACTTCTACATTATCTAAAGTTGCGCCTGTACAATTCGAGGTAAAATCAACATATACCGGTAAAGGATTTACAGTTATTTCAACACTCGCACTATTATCATCTGGGCACCCAACCATCTTCACAACTCTTCTAAAGTAAGTTGTTTGTGTTAAAGCTCCTGGGCTGTAATCTTGTGTAGTTCCTCCAGCAATATCTGACCATGTTAAATTATCTATACTTGATTGCCATTGGTAAGTTGATGAAGTTAATGGCGTTATAGTTGGAGTGCTTCCTGTTAAGATTGATGCTACACCTCCTACGCATATTGTTTCATCTGAACCTATAGTATTACCTGAAACTACTGAACAATTACAACTTACTGCTTGCAATCCTGAATTTACAGAACAAGTATTTCCAACTATACGAACATAGAAAGTATAGCTATTTCCAGAAGTTAGACCTGTAAAAACATTACTCGCTTGATAAGTTACATCATCTAAACTATATTCTAAAGTCCCACTAGTAGTAGTTGCGTTAATTTCTATATTATCTAAAGTTGCACCTGTACAATTCGAAGTGAAATCAACATAAACTGGTAAAGGAGTTACCGTTACTTCAACACTTGAACTATTATTATCTGGACATCCAACCATTTTTACAACTCTTCTAAAGTAAGTTGTTTGTGTTAAAGTACCTGGACTGTAATCTTGTGTAGTTCCTCCAGCAATATCAGTCCATGTTGAATTATCTATACTTGATTGCCATTGGTAAGTTGAAGACGCTGTTGGTGTGATAGTTGGAACAGTTCCTACTAAAGTTGACGCTACATCTCCTTCACAAATTGTTTCTGAGGACCCTATGGTATTACCTGAAACCACAGAACAATTACAACTAACTGCTTGTAAACTAGAATTAACAGAACAAGTAGTCCCAACTATTCGAATGTAGAATGTATAGCTATTACCAGATGTTAAACCTGTAAAAATATTACTCGCTTGATACGTGATATCATCCAAACTATATTCTAAAGTACCACTTGGAGCTGTTGCATTTACTTCAACATTATCTAAAGTTGCACCTGTACAGTTTGAAGTGAAATCAATATACACAGGTAAAGGCGTTACTGTGATTGTTCCTGTTTCGGTTACTGTTCCACAACCTCCGGTTAATGTTACTGTATAACTAAATGGACTTCCTACTGAACTTGTTGGCGTCCCTGTGATTGTAAAAACATCTGTTGACCAACTTCCAGTAACTCCAGCTGGTAAACCTGTTACGGTTCCTCCTGTAGCTCCTGTTGTTGCATATGTAATGTCTGTAATTGAATTACTTACACATACAGTTTGAGCATCTGTTCCAACTGCTGAATTTAAAGCAATCGTATTTACATCTGTAACTGTGATTGTTCCTGTTTCGGTTACTGTTCCACAACCTCCGGTTAATGTTACTGTATAACTAAATGGACTTCCTACTGAACTTGTTGGCGTTCCTGTGATTGTAAAAACATCTGTTGACCAACTTCCAGTAACTCCAGCTGGTAAACCTGTTACGGTTCCTCCTGTAGCTCCTGTTGTTGCATATGTAATGTCTGTAATTGCATTACTTACACATAGTGTTTGAGCATCTGTTCCAACTGCTGAACTTAAAGCAATTGTATTTACATCTGTAACTGTAATTGTTCCTGTTTCGGTTACTGTTCCACAACCTCCAGTTAACGTTACTGTATAACTAAATGGACTTCCTACTGAACTTGTTGGCGTTCCTGTGATTGTGAAAACATCTGATGACCAACTCCCTGTAACTCCGGCTGGTAAACCTGCTACGGTTCCTCCTGTAGCTCCTGTTGTTGCATAGGTGATATCTGTAATTGAATTACTTACACATACAGTTTGAGCATCTGTTCCAACTGCTGAATTTAAAGCAATCGTATTTATTTCCGTTACAGTTACAGTACCATCAACTGATAAACTTGGACAACTTGACAATGTATAAACTACTGAATAAGTTGTTGTACTTGTTGGTGAAACGGTTATGAATGGGGGTACTGAACCATCACTCCACAAATAAGTACCACCTGGTGTTGACGGTGTTACTGTTAACGTTGCGCTTTCTCCGTTACAAATAGTTTCATTGTTTACTGTTACTGTTGGAGTTGGATTTACTGTCACAACTAACTCTTCTTCATCATCACAACCGGAAACACCATCATATGCATAAAGTGTTGTAACACCAACAACAGAATAAGCATCTCCAGTATTATACTGTGTACCTGTACCTCCAGTTCCAGTGAAATACGCCTGGCTTGTAGTTAAATCTGTTCCAGTTATAGGAGGCAAAATTACTTGATCACAATCTTCAATCGGTGTTAAAGGATCAATTACTGGACACACTGGATTGCTTGAAATTGTAAAACTATAACAAGCTGGATTTGCTTGGTTTCCACAGACGTCGCTAATAACACCTGCCCCTGAGATCAAACATAAATCATATGTACCATTGACAGTTAAAGCAGGACTAACATTAGCAGTAAAAACATCCTCATAACTTCCTCCTAACGAGCATATATTACCTGTTATTCCAGATAAAGTATATGGCCCTCCAGGACCAGTTAAAGTAAAATCACTATCATCAATGGAGCTACAATCTACATTCTCTGAAAAATTAAATTCAAGACTTGTTGCGCCTTGAGCAGGAGAAATAACTCCACTAAAAACAGGTGGGGAATTATCCCACATATCAGCTGTTGAGGCTGAAAAATCAATATTATATCCATTTGAAGAAGTAGAGAACTGACTAACATTTACTACATAAGTTTCTCCATTATTAACAGGTATACATGGTTCATCATTAGTGTCTGAACCACCGTTAGGCCCTGTAATTCCGGCAGAAGAACTCCAGTTACATGAAACCTGTAAACTTGGATCTGTGGCAATTGCAGAACAAGGGCTGTTAGTAATATTATACACTGCCCAGTCATAATCATCCGTCATTTGATTTGGAGTAATATCAAAACAGATATTACCAGCAGATTGGGTTGTGAAAATATACCAAACATCATTTTTTTCACCTTGCATACAAGAAATCGACCCTGAGATTTCTCCTGTTATGTTACCTTCTCCTGAATAAGCATTAGATTCACTGTAAGTGTCCTGACATACAGGAATAGCCCCATCACAATCCTGTTCGGTTGGGGGTACACCAACACCTCCTCCTCCTCCTCCTCCTCCTCCAGTTGGAGTAGCTGCTGAAGCACAAGCAAGATATGAAGAAAGACTACTACCATCTAAAGTATAGACTTGCATGTAGTAATAATCGCTTCCTGATAAAGTAACAGAGGGTAAACTAATAACTCCTAAAGCACTAGTAGTACAATTGATTTCGTTCACTGCAGAACAAGTAGCTCCGTCTACTCCGAAAATAGAAACTCCCAAACCCGAACCGACAAAACTTGTTACTACAAATTCATATGAATCACCTTCTGTAACTCCAGTAATCCAGAAAAACCCTTCCGCAGTTTCATCTCCTGAGCACGAGCTATTGAAAGACATAGACGAGTGAGAGGTAGATGTTAAACCTGATTCACATCCACCAACAGCTAGAGACGTTGAAGTACACCAACCACCTTGGCTAAAAGAGTAAATTGATAAAACAATGAACAAAAGTGATAATAAACCTGCTTTCATATTAATTATTTTTTGAATTATACTTTTCAATTAAAACTCCCACTGAAATATATTTACCTATTGCTTTCTTTTTGTTTTCAGTTTCTTTAATCCTATGATTTTCTGAAAGGTAATCAGTATTTAAGAATCTATCCATAACATTTTTATACTGGTTAGTAGAAATAATTATCTTTGACTCTTCCGTTTCCAAATATAATACCTCTTGCAAAACTTCCTTTATTGCAATTGTATTATTTCCAAAAACCTCTCTTAATTCCCCTTCTACTTCTGGAGTTGTTTTAAAAAAAGTTGTCCTTGGAGCTTCTTGTGAAAAAACAGGCTTCAAACTAAATAGAATTATAATTATTAAATAATTTTTCAT